>Ga0265300_10000024_pt1 | contig 205095 bp, 125 predicted proteins | sample AusTroGonzalo_MG_FD_193482 | JGI IMG/M metagenome (GOLD analysis project Ga0265300, IMG submission 193482) | Bovine rumen microbial communities from tropical cattle in Woodstock, Queensland, Australia - Gonzalo_03 | ecosystem: Host-associated > Mammals > Digestive system > Stomach > Rumen ... | reverse complement strand
GAGGTATTAAATCTATGAAAAAACGTTTACTTATCACTTCTATCGTGATGATGCTCGTCGTAGCTGTGGCTCTCTCCACCGCGACCTACGCATGGTTCACGAGTAACGATCGCGTTGACGCGGCTGCTCTCACCTTAAAAGCGTCCGTCAGCGGAGCATCCTCGCTCGGTATCGGCTGGCTTGGCGGCGATTCCGGAACGTCCATCTCCAGTAACGTATACGGCGTCTTGCAACCGATGGCACCCGATGCGCTCACGGTGGGCTCTACGAAATCCGAGAATCTCCTCTTCCATTCTTCATCGATTCGTGAAGAAGAAAGCCAATTCGTCTTTAACGGCGGCAGCGATTCCTTCTTCTTGACGGCTGATACGACAAAGGATGATGGAAAGACCTATTACACCTACAACAATCACGGTGCTTACTATGAGGCAGTCAGCTCGCCCGCAGAAAATCCCGCAACAGCAGGATACTATGAGAAAGCATTTTCTCCGTTGGTTTACAACAACGGCACCGTTCAGGCGTTCTACGTCAGGAACTCTTCCAGCGCGAATGCGATCAGCAGGGTGACTGTTACTGCGGATTTCACCGCCTCGAATGCGTACATCCTGACCAAGGACACCAATTTCCGCATGGGTTCCAAGTACTACACCTTTGCAGATGCCGAACTTGCTGAGAATGCAGATTCTACGAACACATATGAGAAAGTCGGTGATGTCTACTCTGTTACAGCAGACAGCAACGCAGCGGCAGGCAAGACCTATTACACCAAGACTTTGATCACCGTTGTGTCAAGTTCTGCCGAAGCGAATCAGGTCGTCGCCGACGCCGCCGTTGCAGAGAATACCTATTATGAAGAGGTTAACGGCAACGATTTGATCAGAGTTGCGATCTTCACCAAGCCGAAGTCCTCCGGCGCTAATACGACCGCCGATTACACGCTCCTCGGCGTGCTGGGTCAGACCGCTACCGCCTTCACCCCGGCAGGTGCTATTACGAAGTTCGACAAGAACACCACCTACTACACTCGTACCGGTGCCGGCACGGACGGTGATCCGTACGTCTACAGCCAAGTCACGTCGGCTTTCGACAATGGTGAAACCTACTACATCGCTGCCAACACCGCCGTTTACGGCAATGGCAACAAGTTCGACGATGGCGATGCTATGAGAGATCTCAATCACTATACGAATGTCGTCAGCTCGATGACCCTCGTGGAAAACCTCGGCACCGAGCAACAGGTTGACATCGTTGCGATCGCGTGGCTCGACGGTACCCTCTTGGACGACGGACACGCTAGCGTCTTGGGTCAAGTTTCGCTCTACTTCACCGCGGCATAATCATAAAGCGAATTGCACCTAAACAACGAAAATCGGGCTATCTCCTCGGAGGTAGCCCTCTTTCGTATGATGCGAAAAAGGCTTCCCCGTTTGAGGAAGCCTTGTTTTCGTTGTTTATGTGCAAGTAGACTTAGTTTTATTATACTGCTCTGAAGGTCAACGCAACGGTCGCCGCACTTCCGGCGGTGTTATCATTCAAGACGACACCGTCGTACCAAACGATCGCTTTGATATCGATCTTTGAAGAAGCATTGTTCAATTGAGCATTGTTTGCATCCAATCCCGCGGTCGTGAGCGTAATCTGCGAAACAGAGGTAATCGTATCGCAATCGGCAGTTGCATTGTTCGCGACGATATTCAAGACACCGCTATCATCGTTAGCAATGGTCGTATCACCGCTAGCAGGGGTCTTGGAAAGAACGCCTTTCAACTTGTAATTGGAATCGGTGCTTTCTTTCACGAAGATGGCTATACGGACAAGCCCGGATCCGTCTTTATCATTCGCAACTGCTTCAAATACAGTACCGCTAATAGCGTCATTAACCGTATAATCTGCATCCCCGTCAGTTACTTCCTGAGCAGTACCGGCAACCAGCGCCACAAAGTTACCGAGAGCGTTCTTCGTATAATAGGTTTTGGCAGCTTGATAAGTCGAGTCCGCAGTCGCTTTATAGCCCGCACCAAACGTCGCGCTAACCGTCACGTTGCTAACCGCGTTTGCCGTAGACAGGTTCTTGATGTAGAAAGAAGTGTCGGTTCCATCGGTGAACGTATAAGGCGCAATGGGGTTCTCATCATCCGCAGATGATTTGACGTCATTGTTAAAGACCTCAATGCCGCCTTCGGATTTCGTGGTAGCGGTATAGAAAGTAACACTATCCGTCGTAGTATCGTTCGTCAAATTGAGAGGTGCCATCGGCTTGAAAGCGCCACTCGCATTGTTCGCAACGATATAGGTGCTGGCAGTACCGCTCGACCAACCGATGCCGAGCGCGCTGCCATCGCTGGTTGCGGCGGTGATGTTCACCGTGCTTGCAGTAACTTGATCGTTGCTCGTGAACCATGCGTAGGTCGCGGTGGAGAGAGCCACAGCTACCACGAGCATCATCACGATAGAAGTGATAAGTAAACGTTTTTTCATAGATTTAATACCTCCTACACACCTATGCGCGCTTGTAAGATAGAGAAGGTATGTTCCTTTAACGCTCTCGTTCGATTCCCCGCATTAATGTCATGAAAAAAGCAGCCTTGCGACTGCTTTTTGTTTGTTGGTGGACATGCGGTCGTCGGTCTTGCTCGGCTCAAAGCATACCCTTACAATCGGCGATTGCTTTTCGCCTCGCTTCGGTCAGCCGCTGAAAATATGCCAAGCCGAGGCATATTTTCTTAACGCTCTCGTTCGATTCCCCGCATTAATGTCATGAAAAAAAGCAGTCTTGCGACTGCTTTTTGTTTGTTGGTGGACATGCGGGGAGTCGGTCTTGCTCGGCTCAAAGCATACCATTACAATCGGCGATTGCTTTTCGCCTCGCTTCGGTCAGCCGCTGAAAATATGCCAAGCCGAGGCATATTTTCTTAACGCTCTCGTTCGATTCCCCGCGTTAATGTCATGAAAAAAAGCAGTCTTGCGACTGCTTTTTGTTTGTTGGTGGACATGCGGGGAGTCGAACCCCGGTCCGCAAAGGAGACCACAATTCTTTCTACACGTTTAGTTCACGTTTGTTGTCGTTCCGAACTGCCCGTGAACGGGCCATCCGGTTCCAAGCCGCTGTGTTCAGCCTTGCGCGCGCGACGTCGCGCAAGTGCCGTTCCCCACTCTGAATGATGCCGATGATCGCCGTTGTGGGACCGACGAGTCGACAGATGGCGTTAAGCCGCCATCAATTCGTAATTAGAGTTGTCCTTTATTTAGAACGGTTCCGTTATAAGCAGACGAGCCTGCTACGTGCTTAAACTGCCACCTCACTCCGCGTCGAAGCCGGTACATGCCCAAGTGACATCAGTATAGCACCTTTCGTGCGCGAATGCAACCCCTTATTTTGTCACCTTGCGGGGCTTGGCGACGTGCAATCGCGAAATATGTTTACAGATCTCTTTATATATAGTAAAATGGAATTGTCGGAGGAAAGGATATGAAGCTGAAAACAATGTTACAGGAAATATTCGCAACTGAGGGTCAAGAGCGGGTGGCTTTTGCAAAAAAGCAATTCGACATTCTGTCCAATGAGTATGCGAGGATCGGCGTGGATCGTCAGAATATGGGAGCGATGGTGATCGAGGTCGCCAAGCTCTTTTTGCGCGTGGATGAGCGGACGTCCTACGAGGAATATACTTTTCTGTGTGAGTTGCTCGGACTTGAAATGTCCTACGACGAGTTCCGTTCGATGCTTCGCCTATCGCCGATCGAGGATCACAAGGAAGTGGCGAAGAACATGGTGAACGGGTTTACCAAAGAGGGGAAACTCGCTTTTTGCTACTTCGGATTGTGCTTGCTTGAAAGCGACGAGGCAATGAACGAGGATGAGAGGGAGCTTTTCGAGGGAATATTGGAGACCGTTCTCGACGAGAAGTCATAAGCGGCGTCGTTCAAAAGACCGTCGCGGCGGTTTGTGATTACGCATCGATAAGCCATTGGGACACCCCAATGGCTTTTTGCGTTCTTGACGGCGACGCGAGGAAAAGCGAAAACCGCGCGACAAAACGGGTCGAAAATTGTTTACAGGGGTAAAGCAATATAGTATAATAGTTCGGTTAAAAAAGGAGAAAAGAAAAATGAGTTTGAAGAAAATGTTAAAAGAGGTCTTTGAGACCGAGGGCGAGGAAAGGATCGCATTCGCGAAAAATCAATTCGCGATCGTGCTAAACGAATTCCGCAAACTCGGTTTGGAAAAAGAGAATATGGGGGCGATCACGCTCGAGATCGTCAGGCTGTTCGTGCGCGTGGACAAGAGGACGTCCTACGAGGAATATTCTTTCCTGTCCGATCTGTTTGGGTTGGATTTGTCTTTTGACGAGTTCCGCGCCAAGATGCACAAGTCGCAGGGCGACGAGTACAAGGAGACTTTGGAAAGTATGGTGAAGAAGTTTTCGCGCGAAGGGAAAAAGGCGTTCTGCCTCTTCGGGCTGTGCATCATCGAGAGCGACGAAACGATGGATACCCCCGAGCGCGCCTTGATCGAGCATATCGTGAAGGCGCTCCATCTGGAGCACGACGACGAAGAAGAGGATTGATCCCTCTCGCGTATCAAACAAACGAAACCGCCGATGACGGCGGTTTTTTCGTGTCTCGGGCTGACGATCGGTCGCGGCTTTTTATCCCGCGCTTCCTCGTGTCAATCGATCGGCAGGGTGCAGGAGAGGCGCGCGGTAAAGAAGGGCGACAGATCCTCTCCGAGCGAATCCGACAGCGAGCGGATCAAGTCCTCGGGCGTGGCGACGGCGCCCGCGTACTCGGTCGCATAGGTGCGTAGGGCGGAGATCATCGCGTCCTCTCCCACCTTTAGCGCGAGCGCCGCGAAGAGCAGCAGCCCGCCGCAATAGACCCGGTCGTAATAGCCGTCCGCCATCTCGGTTAGCGTGCGGTCGAAGCGTGCGCCTTCCGCTCCTTTGATCGCGTAGCGGACGGAGAAGGCGTCCTCCGCCGCGCGGAGTTTCGCGCGATACGCCGCCGTCGCCCCCGCTCTCTTGTAGGAAAGGGCGACCGCGTACTCGGCAAGTCCTTCGTCCATCCAAGCGTCGCGGTAGCCGTCGCTCCCGACCTTGCCGAACCACCATTGGTGCGCCGTTTCGTGCAGAATGACCTCGCCGCGCTCGGCGACGGACAAGGCGGAAGAGAGGACGGAAAGCCCCGAATGTTCGACGCCCGCCTCGAAAAAGGGCGCGGCAACGACGGTGTAGGCGGGGTAAGGATACTCGCCGAACAGCGAGGCGTATTCCGTGACCGCCTTGACGACGCGAGCGAGGGTGTCCGCCTTTTTCGGGTCGTTTTCGTAGTAGTATCGGACGGGGAATCCCGCCGACGAATCCTCTGTGTAACGGAGCTTTTCGGAGCAGACGGCGGCGAAGTCGCGCGCCCCTTTCAGCGTGTAGGAGAGCCGCTCCGCACTCCCTTGTTTCTCCCTACGTTCCGCCGGTGAGGACGCCGCGCATTCGCAGCCGAGAGGCAATGTCAGGTCGAGCGCGAAGTCCGCCGTTTCCTGCAGAAAGGGATCGCCGTACGGGGTGTAATCGTAGGAGAGATATTTGCCCTCTCGGAAGGGGCAGAGGACGGGATAGAAGTCGGATAGAAAATAGTAGCCGTCCGCGTAGCCGAGGCGGTGGCGGCAGTTCGCGAGGGTCACGCGCTCGGTGACGGTCAGACGGATGGTTTCGCCCCGTTTGTATTTCCTCGGCAGGCGCAGGGTCATCAAGGTGCCGCCCTGTCCGAGGTCGTAGGGCGCACTCTGCCCGTCTGCCGTCGCCTCGAGTATCTCCGCGCCGCCCGTGCTTATTTTGCCCCCGGGATAGGTCGCCGCGACCTTGTCTTCGGTCACGACGACGTTGCCCTCGGCGTAGGCGTTGGCGTACAGTCGCAGTTTGACCGCCGCGAGTTCGTCGATCGGGCAGGCATAGAGGATCTCGCTCTCCACCGACAGCGTCTTCTCTTCGGCGCGAAGGGTCGCCGCGATCGTGTATTGCGTTCGCTGGGGCGCGGGCGAAGGAGCGGGATCGTCGCTTTTTAACGGAGAGCGCCTTGTGCACGACGCGATCAGGCATAGGAACGCGACGAGGAGCAGGGCGCAGGGGACGAGCCGCCTCATCCCTTGCGGCTGTTGACGGTCAGTTCGACGAGCTTGCCGCTTTCTCTCGCTTTTGCGATGAGTTCGGGCGTCACGCGGTCTCCTTCTTGCGCGACGGCGTCCTTGTCACCGAGAATGGTCTTGAGGACGGTCCTACCGAGCAAGAAAGCGTATTCGCCGGGGCGGATCTCCTTTTCCGCGCTCTCGACGGGCGGTTTCGCGGCGCTTTTCGGCGCGGCGTATGCTGCGGTGAGCGGAGAGGGGAGAGGGGCGGGCTTTGCCGATGGCTTTTTCGCGGTTTTGCCGTGTTTGGCGTTTTTTCGAAAGAGAACGCCGTCGTGGCAGGGCGCGCGAAGGATCAGCGCGTTCTTGCCGAATCCGATGACCCGATCGGGTTCGATCTCGGCTTCGTCGACCACAACCGAGAGGGTCTTGCCCGTGATCTCGTCGTAAACGAGGTCGCGCAATACGCCCTGAAAGGCGCCGATCGTATCGTAGACCTTGACCCCCATCGGACAGTCCGCGAGCGAGGTATCGGACAGAGCGGCGCTCGCCCTGACGATCATCGCTTCGCCCTCGCCGAGCAATCTGCGGAGCGGGAGCAACCTGCCGCCGTCGCGGTCTTCGAGAGATACCTTATAGCCTCGCACGCGGGAGAGGCGACGGTCGACGTATGCGTTGGTCACGATGCCGACGATCTCGCCCTCGGTGACGGCGACGACCTCTTTGGATAACGTTTCGGTGATTTTTTTCATAGCTACCTCGCTGATTGTTTTCTGCTGTAAATATATGGGAAAGCCGCTTTTCGTATGCTACGGACGGCAAAATGCGAGATAAATCGTCCCCTCTTTCCTTTCTCCGTCATAATGCGCCCGAGCGGTGCTTTTATATTAGATAATATAAAAAAGGTTGTCTTCGACGACGAAACGTGGTACACTATTAGCACAAGGAGGCTGACTATGGCTAACATTACGAAGGATATGCTGATCGGCGATGCCATCAGAGAGGGCAACGCGCAAGCAATCGCGGAAGTCCTTATGAGCGTGGGCATGCATTGTCTCGGCTGTGCTCTCGCGCGTGGTGAAACGGTGGGAGAGGCCGCTGCCGTCCACGGTGTGGACGTCGACGAACTCGTCCGTAGACTCAATGAGGCTGCCGAGAGTTAATCGCAGATTCGGTTTTGCGCTATTATCGTTTTGCATTGCATTGATCTTTGTTCAATGCATTTTTGTCGTAGGCGCGCCCGCGCAGGCGGAGAGCGCGACCTATGAGGAATTGATTTCCGATTACTATTCTTTTTATGCGCCTACGCGCGTCGCGATCGGTGACGGCGTCATCGCGGTCTTCGACGCGGGCAAGGTCGTCGTCTTCCAAGGGGAAAAGCGGACGGTTTTTGCCGTCGACGCGGAGGATTGCGACAAATTGTGCGTGTCCGAACAGGGCGTTTTTCTGCTTTGCGGCGTGAAAAACGAGGCTCCGCAGGTGCTGTCTTATACCCTTAAGGGTGAGACGCGCAACGTCGCCTACCCCTCGGAGGAGGTCACCGACATCGCGATCTGCGGCGATCGGTTGCTTTTGCTCGCCTCGATGAGGTATCTGAAAGAGTATAACGTCGAGGACGGCGCGGAGGCGGCAAGCTACGCTCTCCCGTCCATGTGGGATTGGTCGCGCGCTTTTGCGACGGACGGAGAAAATACCTATTTCGTCAGTTTCGACAAAAAGCTTTTCAAAAAGGACGCTTCCGCCGAAAAGGTTTCGATTGGCGCAAAGGATTATCGCATCTACGCGATGGACGACACGGTGTATTACTTGGACGGTTCGGATAACGTTTGCGTATTCGGGGAAGAAAAACCGCTGTTGAAGAGCGGGGCGGGCGACGCATCCTATAAGGTCGCGACGGATCTTGCGGTCGATGGCGGCTTAATCGCGATCGTGGACGAGAAGGCGTGCGCGCTCAAACTCTTTGATTCGGAAACGGGCGACTTCCTCGAGATGATCGGCTCGTACGGCAGCGATCTCAAGAGACTCAGAGATCCCGTCGCGATCAGCGTCAAGGACGGCACGGTCGCGGTCGCGGACAAAACGAGGGTCAGCGTCTTTCTGCCGACGGGGGTGTACTCCCTGAACGGACGGACGATGCCGGATCCCGCTGACGTCGTGATCGCGGGAGACAACTATTACGTGGTCGCGGGCGGCGTGATCTACGAGTACAACGCGACCCGTCTGTATCTAAGCGAGTACGGCGCTGAGCAATATCGCTTCGTCGCGGCGGCTCCCGACGGCACGGTCTACGCCGCTTCGGACAAGGATATTTCCGAAAAGAAAGCGGGCGCGGATCATTTTACCAAGATCCTGACGCTCGAGAAGAGCGTGACGGGGCTCAACGTCGGCATCGGCGGCAAGATCCTCTACGTCTTGACGGGGGAGACCCTTTCCGCCTATTCGAGAGAGGGATCGCTCCTCGGCGTCCTCGAGACGACGGGTCTCGCCGAGAGTTTCGCGGTGGACTATCGCGGCAACGTCTTCCTCTTGACGGACGACGGCAAATTGAAAAAGTACGTGCGTACGCTCGACGGCTATGCCGAACCGACGGTGTACGACCTCGCGGGGACGTATCATACCTTCCGCGACATCGCGCTGGACGGCGAAGGAAAGATCTACGTGGTCGCCGATCACAACGTGCTCATCTATCCCAAATCGGCATTCGGCGCTTTCGTGGCGGCGGACAGCGACTTTAGAGACGAGACGCCCGTCGCGACCCCGCTCTTCGTATGCGAAGTCAAGAAGGATCATACGATCTGTTACGTTGCGCCCGACAATTTCGAGGACATTACCTCGCTTCCGCGCGGCACCCGCCTGATGTGCTATGCGACGGTCTCCTACGCGGGGGACGACTATCTGCGCGTCGAGACCGAGAAGGGGACGGCGTATCTGCCCAAGGAGGACGTGACGGTCTATGCCGAAGGTGCGGCGCCTTTCCGCAGGGCGCGTTGTCTGTTGCCTGCGATCGGGACGAAGGTCATCGGCGTCAACCTATATGCGTCGCCTTCGCATCTCGCGATCGCGGCGGGGGTGGAACCGCTCTTCGCCTCGCTGGGCAAGGAAGCCGTGTTCGACGTGGTCTCCTACGTGGCGGCGGACGAAGCGGGAAAGGACGTGTGGGGATTCTATCGCGTGACCTACGAGGGGCAGACGGCGTACGTCCTCATCGACGAGGTCGTGTCGGTGGACGACGACCCCGAACCCGCACCCACGCGTTATGAGGCGCGCGTGAAGTCGGAAGCCCTCGGCAAGACGGTCGCCGTCTACGCCGACGCCTCTACCGAGAGCGAGATCATCGCTCGACTGACGGATGGGACCGAGATCTATACGCTCGAACCCATCGACGAAAATAAAGAGTTTATCCAAGTGCTATACGAGGGAGAGATCCGCTACGTACTGTCCGCGAACCTCGGGCAGGGTGGTCTGTCCGGCGGACAAGTGCTCGCCATCGTGCTATCGGTGGTGGCGGTGGTCGGTAGCGTGCTGACCATCTTGATCCTGCGCGCAAACAAGCGGCACAAGAGATATAACAAGGAGTAAAAAATGGGTAAAAATAACAGATATTGGCACAAAAAGCCGCAACGTCCCGGGTCGGACTACAAGCCGCCCTATTCCGAGGACGTGCTCGGCATGGCGGTCGAGGGATTGAACCTATCGGTAGAGACCCTCGAGATCCTGCAAAAAGGCGGCATCCGCACGGTCGGCGACATCGTCGTCCGTCGCAAGCGCGAGATGTTCAAGGTGCAGTCCTTCAACAAGAAAAAGCTCCTCGAAGTCACGAATGCGATCACCCCGCTCGGCGTGGATTTCCGTCCCGACGAACCGCGTGAGGACGCCCCCGAGGCGAAGGGCGGAGAGCGCGCGAATCAAAACGGCAAACCCCGCGAAGAGGGCGCTCGCCGCGAAAACCGCGAGAACAGAGAGCGCCGCGAAAACCGTGACAATCGTGATAACAGAGAGAGCCGCGAAAACAGAGAGAATCGTGAAAACCGCGATCGTCCTGAGAATCGCGAGAATAGAGACAATCGGGCGCGGGACGGACGCGACAGAAAGGATCGTGACGGCAGAGAGGACGGCAACCGCAGAGAGCAGGCGGGGCAGGATCACAGACAAGGCGACCGCCAAGAGCGTTCCCGCGACAATCGGCGCGACGAGAGACAAGGAGATCGCGCGGATCGCGACCGCCAAAACGGCAAGAAACAGCAGGGCAAGCGCAAGGAAGACAATTCGGTGGATTTCTCCAAGATCTTCCCGCGTGAAAAGCTCGTGCATTCTCCGCGTATCGAACCCGTAAAGGATCGCTTTACCAAGTTCCAGCGCGCGGGCAAATGGGGCTATAAGGACGAGAACGGCAGAGAAGTGATCCCGCCGATCTACACCGAGGCGCTGAACTTCAAAGAGGATATGGCTGCGGTCGAGATGAACGGACTGTTCGGCTATATCAACCGCGAGAACGTGCTCGTGATCCCCTATAAGTACGATACTGCCGGCAGTTTCTCGGAAGGTTGGGCGAACGTGTCGCTCGGCGAGAAATGCGGCTACGTCGATACGACGGGCAGAGAGACCGTCCCCTTCATTTACGACGCGGCGACTCCCTTTACGGGCGAGGGCTACGGTAGAGTGAAAAAGGACGGCAGATGGGGCAATATCACCAAAAACGGCGAGGTCAGTTGGCAGTGACCTCGCTGCACTTTTAAAAAAGAAAATCGGCCCGAAAGGGCGTCTTCAAGAGGAAGAAAAATGCAAGATAACAAGATCATTACGGAAAACAACGAACAAACGGAAATCGAGAAAACCTTGGTCATCAGTCACCTGAAAAAGAGGTATATCAATAGCAAGCGCTACTCGATCAACGATCTGACGCTTGACCTGAAAGCGGGCGAAATATTCGGATTTTTAGGACAAAACGGCGCCGGCAAGTCCACGACGATCAAGTGTATCACGGGCATCCACCCCTACGAAGAGGGGCAGATCGTCGTGTGCGGGCACGATATGAAGAAGGATCCGATCGCAGCGAAGAAGAATATCGGCTACGTGCCCGACAATCACTCGGTCTATGAGAAACTGACGGGCAGGGAATATATCAACTATATCGCCGATCTTTACGGCGTGCCCCTTGCCGAGCGCGAGGAGCGCATGAATCGCTATCTCAAGATGTTCAAGATCACCTTTGCGGTGGATCGTCAGATCAAGGGGTATTCGCACGGTATGAAACAGAAGATCTGCATCATCGCCGCCCTGATCCATAATCCCCGCTTGTGGGTGCTGGACGAGCCGATGGTCGGCTTGGATCCCCAGTCGATGTTCGACATCATCGACGAGATGAAGGCGCATACCGCCGCGGGGAATACCGTGTTCTTCTCGTCGCACAATATAGACCTCGTTTCCAAACTGTGCGACCGCGTCGCGATCATCCACGACGGCGAACTCAAGGCGCTGATCGATCTCCACGAAGAAGGCAAACGCGAGAGTTTGGAGTCGGTCTTCCGCGGGCTGACGATGGCGGAGAATAAGGCATGAAAGAACTGAGGACCCTATTTCGGCTCGAACTCAAGTCGAGGTTCGGCAACCGAGGGACGGCGAATCCCGTGCTCTCGGTCATTAAGATCATCGTCTTCCTCGCGCTCGTGGCACTCGTGTACGCCGCGTACGTTTTCGGCGTCAAACAGCTCGTATCGATGTTCCATCTGTATGAGATGAGCAAGGAGTTTCTCGTCCTTTTCATTGCGTTGTCGCAGCTGATTTTGACCCTGTTCGGCATATCTTCGGTCATAAAAAACCTCTTTCGAAGCGGTGACAATGAACTCTTGATGCGTTTTCCCGTCAGTCCGGGAGCGGTCTTTGCGTCCAAGATCTCGATCTTCGTGTTGTATCAGGTCTTCTTTACCTTGGTCGTCGAATTGCCCGTATTCATCATCTTCGGCATCACGACGGGGCAGCATTGGAGCTACTACGCGCTGTTGCCCGTCGTCCTGATCTTCTCGATCGTATTGCCTCTTTCCATCGCGAACCTGCTCGCGATCCCCGTGATGCAGATCAGTTCGCGCACGAAAAATATGTTCACGCTGTCGCTCTTGGTGTCGGTCATTATGGTGGCGGTCGGGTTCGCGATCTATATGAGCGTGATCCAAGGCGTCGTGGACTATATGAAAGAGGAGGCGATGAGCTTCTTCAGCAAGGACGCGATGGGCATCGTCGCCGAAGCGGCGAAATATATCTATCCCTCCAACTGGTTTGCCTATATGTTGATCGGCGAATGGCGGGTGGGCGCGAGCCTCTTGTCCTTGCTCGTCGTGGCGCTCTTTGCGGGCGGGGCGATCATTCTCAATAAAAAACTCTATCTCAGCACGATCTTGCGCGACATCGAGGGCAGCGGCGCGACCTTTACGAAGGTCACGAAAAACCGTGTGCATTCTCCGACCTTCGCGACCTTCCGTCGTGAGTTTCTGGAGATCTTCCGCAGCAGTAATTACAGCTTTCAGTATCTGTGTATGGCGGTCGCGGCGCCCGTGATGGTCTACTACTGCAACAAGCTCGCCGCCAGCATGGGCGAGAACTCGATCGGCGCGGTCATCGTGCCGGCGCTCGCTTTGATGGTCATGCTGGTATTCTGCGCGATCATACTCTCCTTCGCCGCCTCTTCGGTTTCGCGCGAGGGGGAGAACTTCTATCTGACCAAGATCGCTCCCGTCTCCTACCGCACGCAGATCCTCATAAAGCTCGCTTTGTATCTGTCGGTCTCCACCCTTTCGATCCTCGTGACCGCCGTGATGATCTGGGTCACGGGGCAGGTCAAGGTGGAGTTCGCGTTCAGCGCGGCGGGGATCGCCTTCCTCGTGTCGGTCGCGGTGACGTGTTTTGCAGTCAAACTCGACGTCAATCGTCCTCAATTCTCGGTGGGCGGCGACGGCGAGCTCGCGGTGGGAAACCTATCCACCTTCGTGACCCTCTTCGTGGGGTTCGCGATCTCGGTGATCTACGGACTGTTCGGTATGGTCGGCGTCTTCCTATGGGGCATGACGATGACCTTCTTGATCCTTGCGGGGGTCTCGCTGTTGATGGCGGTCGGCGCCGCGCTGTGGCTCTTGATCGGGCTGGAAAAGAGGTACGATAGGATCTCGCAGAGATGATATGAAGAAGTTTATTATCGTATTGCTCCTATTGATCCCTTTGATCGTTATTTTCACGATCTCGGCTTCCGGTAAGATCATCTCGGCGGAAGTCTCGATCAGCATCGAAAATATTGAACTGTGGCACAAGGGCGAACCCGTGTCGGAAGTCACGATCAATTACGGAGAATACCATAAGAAAAAACTCAAATATCAATTGATCCCGCGCTATTATCCGGGGGTGGCGGACGTCAGCGGTTTCAGGTGGTACAGCGACGACGAGAGCGTCGCGACCGTAGATAAAGACGGGATCGTGACCTTCCTCGATTGCGGGTTCGTGAAGATCACGGCGCAGAGCTTGGACGCCGCTTCGGTGCGTGCGTCGTGCTCCTTCTTCGTGGAAGACGACGCCGTTCACAAGTTGGCTCTGTATTCCTACGACAGCGGCGAGGAGATCCGCAATATCTCGCTCTCGGTCTACGAGCAGAGCATTTACCGCGCGGAGATCACGCCCTATAGCGCCCTCGCCGAGGACGTCGATTACTCGTCATCGGACGAGAGCGTCTTTGCCGTGTCGCCCATCGGTGTGCTGACAGCGAAGAAGCAAGGGGCGGCAATCTTGACCGTCGGCGTCACGGACAAAAAGAACAAGCGGACTACGATCGAGGTCCCCGTTACGGTCTCGGGCGTTTGTCCCGTCAAGCAAAAACAGGTCTACGCCTATCAAAACGCGATCGATCTGACGCCCTATCTCGCGGATGGCGCTCTGGCGCAGGGCGGCTCCGCCGTTTCCGTGGCGAGCATGGAGTACGGCGAGAGCCGCGAGATCGAGGTCACGCTCGGGGATAAGCGTGAGACGCTGACCTTGACGCGCCTCGATTATGAGAAGAAACTCGGCATTGCCGAATTCGACCTTTTGCTACGCACGATGTGGGAGCAGGGCGTTTTCCTCGCGGAAGGGCGTTCGTTGGCGCTCCCCGCGATCGATCTTGCGACGGGCAGTCCGCTCGCGGGCGTTACGATCACTTCTCTCGATCCCGACGTGATCACCGTTGAAGGGAATACGCTTCGGGCGCGCCGCGCGGGCAAGACGACGGTTCGATTCGAGAAGGCGGACTATCAAACTGTTGTGCTTGAGGTGACGGTTGCGACGCCCTTATCCTATTTCGCCCTGAACTTCGACGTCGGCGGCGACGTAGTCGGACTTGGGTCGGAGAGGGTGTTCGGCACGCGCAGCGTGTACGATGGTGAGATCGTGAACGGCATTCGCGTGATCCCCGAGCAGATCTATCCCGCGACGGGGGCGCTCGACCGCTTTATCTATTCGGTCAGAGAAGACTATGCCTCGGTGGACAAGAACGGGCTCGTGACTTTCAGAGACGACGCGATCGGCAGGGAGGTCACCGTAGTGGTGAAAAGTCCTTTCTCCACAAACGGCATCGTCAGGCATTACACTTTCCGCAATATCGTGAAGGGGATCAACGTCGGGTTCGGTTTCGGCGCAAATCCATGCGATCCCGACAAGGAGGTCTATCCCTCCTACGAGCCGTATTACGACGCGCTCGGGACGATGTACGAGCCGCGCGACGAGGCGCTTGTCTTCCAAACCAACGTCTATATGCCCTCGCAGCAAGAGGTCGATTCGATCGAAGGACAGTATCACAAGATCTCCTTTATCCGCGATATGTACGGTAACGGCTACAAGATGGACGGTCAATTCTATCAGTACGATTACGAAAGCATGCTTTTCGCGGAGGGGAAAGACGAACAATTGGAGGGATACGAAGACCAAAAGGGGATCACGATCTGCGACCTCTTCGTCAACTCCTACGCGCCGCTCGGCAGCGACTCGAAAGAAACGTTCAAACTGCTGATGAAGACGGGCGGCACGCCGATCCGCACCTATTACAGCAAGCGGACGGATTTCGCGATCAACTTCAAGTTCTGCGTCTTCCAATATTCCTATTCTCACGTGATCACGATCGGCGGCACCGTGACGTTCGATGGGTGCATCTTCCGCAACAGCGCGGGGGTCTCGATCCTCGTGGAATCGCTGTATGGACAAGAGAACTACATCACGGTCAACAATTGCATCTTCTCCAATTCGATCTCGATGCCGGGGCTGGTCTCCAACGGGACCTTTCCGCTCGGCAAGAACGAGGTCGTGGAATACAACGCCTTCCATTGGACGGGGAGAAACTACGTTTACAATTGGAAAAAGATCGATGAAGTGCGTCTCGACATCATCCCGACCGGCGTGATGAAGAACGAGTCTTTGGACACGGTGCTCGAGAAGGTAAACGACAAGTTGTCTGAATGCGCGCGCATCAGCCTGAAGATGCCGGAAAACGCCGATCTCGTCGTGCGCCACAAGCTCGAGAAAGAGAAGTACGTGAATATGGGCGTCATGTTTATGAACTTCTGGGCGGAGAAGGACTGGACGCCGGAAGAGAAGATCATCCTGAATAAGCCTCGCGAAAAGATCACGGACGGCATGCTGATTACCTTCGACGAGAGCACGACTTCCTTGCTCGAACTCGAGATGGAGACGGCGCCCCTCGGAGCGATCGCGACCCTTGCGAACGCCTTCCTTGACCTCGAGAAACCGCTCTATATGCTGATGGACAAGAATGCGGACGGCGAATACCTCACCTCGCCCGGCGAAACCTATAAATTAGACGAAGAGACCTACGCGAAACTGCGTGGAAAGAGAGACTGAAGATGAAGAAAGTAATACTATGTTTGCTCCTATTGATCCCGATCCTCGTGATCCTGACCATCGACGCGAGCGGCAAGCTGATCGCTTCCGCCCTCGTGGACATTCCCGTCGAATCGGTGCTGATCAAGCACGGCGGCGAGGTCTTGGAGAGCCAGGAGATCTATCTCGAGGACTACAAGGGCACGGACAAGAAGTTTACCGTCTTTTGCGAGGTTTTCCCCGGCATCGCCACGGACAAGATGATCTGGGAGAGTTCCGATCCTCGGATCGCGGAAGTCGCTCCCGACGCGAAGAGGGAAGACGCCGCCGACGTGATTTTCCACGACTACGGAACGGTGGACATCGTCTGTACGTCGGAAAAGAACTCGTCGATCACGGCGCGTGCGACCCTCTATATCGGCGGATTGATCCCCGGCAGACTGGAGATCGGAGACTATACGGGAAACTATGCTTCCGAGATCACGATCCCGCGCTACGGCGTAAAGAGCCTGCTCGCGTCGGTCAAACCCGCAAGAAGCGTCAAGGAAGAGAAGATCGCTTGGTCGAGCGAGAATCCCTCTCTCGTCAAGGTGGACAATAACGGCGTGATCACCGCCCTCGCGGAAGGCACGACGGCGATCACCGCGACGGTCACGGCGAGAGGCGTCACGGTCACGGACAGCGTGCAGGTCACGGTCTCGGGCACCGCTCTCGTGCGGGAGCGCGAAGTCTACGTCGTGGGCGATACGATCGACCTGACCCCTTATCTGACGGATGGGGCGACAGTTTTGGGCGGCAACGTCGTCACGACGCAGGAACTCGCCGCTTTTGAAAGCAAGCGGGTGACCGTCCAAAAAGACGGTGCGACGGACAGCATTCGCGTCGTGAAGGTCGATACGACTAGGACCCTCGTCGTCGAGAACTACTACGCCCTTGCGGAAGGAGCGCTCTCCGCCTACCTCGCCCTCGGGACGTCCAACCTCGAACTCCGTTCTTTCGCCTTGGACGGCGGGGCGCCGAGCATTGCGTGGCGTTCCTCGAACGAGGAGATCTTGCGGGTCGTGGATGCGCGCGTCTACGCGGTCGGCAGCGGCACCGCCTACGTTTATCCCTATGCGGAAGGGTACGTCGGCCAACGCGTCACGATCAACGTGACCAGCCCCGTCGAGGACTTCCGTCTGTATGAAAACCCTTTTAAGGATAGCGTCGGCTTGTTGCAAGAGCGCGTTTTCGGCAACGTCACCTATCGAAACGGCAACTATACGAATAACTACCAGATGAGGATCCTCTCGGTCTATCCCGCCGGCATCGGGATCGAAGCGTTCACCTTCGAGAGCGCCGATACCGAGGTCGCCACGGTGACCGAGCGTGGACTCGTGACCTTCAAGGACAATGTGGACGGCAAGACCGTGACCATCAGCGCCACCGCCTATAACCAAGAGGGAATGCCCGTCAGACAACTCTACACCTTCCACCTCGTCAAGGGGGTCAACGTCGGTTACGGAGAGGAAAGCAATATCTTCGACAAGAGCAAGGGGGAGAAACCGAGCTTTTCGTCCTACGACGATTTTAGGGTCGTCGCCGCGAACCCGAACGCAGGGGCGATCGTCCTGCTCGCGGACGTGTATTTCCGCGCGAAGTCGGACGGCGGCGTCACGATCAAGAATACCGCGTGTTCGATCTACGGCAACGGCAAAAAACTCGACGGACAGTTCTTTACCGACTCGGTCGAGGACGGCGAGAAACTGCTCTTGTGGGATTTCGCGGAATATCCCAATATGCCCAAGCATCTCAGCGTACGCATCGTCAACACCAATCTCCAGGCGACGCAACCCACGAGCGACGACGCGGAAGCGGCGTTTACCGAGCTCAGCGCCAAGGGCGGCGGCGCGATCGGCACCAGGCACGCCTATCCTTCGGCAGACTGCTCCTTCGATCTCAACGTGCAGGGGTGTCTGTTTCAATATGCCTACGGACACGTCAACGTCTCGATCGGCAACAACGTCTTCGATGGCTGTATCTTCCGCAATAATTCCGCCTCTGCGATCGTCTTGCAGCAGTCCAGCTACGGCGTGGCGAACGCGAAAATCAAGAACTGTATTTTCAGCAATACCATCGCGCCCGTCGGCATCGCCTGCGGCAATTTCGACGATATTCTGGAGCGGTTCAAGAGCAAGAACGGCTTGTCGTCGCAATTCGGCAAATTCGAGCTCGAAGGGACGAACTACGTCTATAACTGGAAGATGCTGAAAGAGGTGCAGATGAACCTTTTGCCGCAAAATCTCGCCAACAATACCGCCTCGGATTGGGTCGGTATCTTCAACGACAAGCTCGGCAAGATCATTCAAGAGGCGTTCGAGATGTCCGAGATCGATAATCTGTACGTGGAGAACGTCGAAGAGTACTACGCGCTCGACAAGTTCCTTGACAGAAAGGACTACTTGGAGAAGAACGCTTGGTTGAACTTCAGCTTCCTGATGATCGGTATTTGGGAGAATATGAACCCTCAGGTCAACGCCGCGAATCCGAGCGGAAACGGGATCAATGTCGTATTCGACGAAGAGCAGTATCAAATGATCAAAGTCTACGCCGAAGACGCGCCCTCGATCGGCGGGTTGATCGGCTATGCGTCGTTGTTGGGCGCGGACGTAGAGACCAACGAGACCTACCATATCGTGTGCAGGGATAAGAGCGGAATCTTCAATACGAAACCGGGTGAGACCTACACGATCGGACCTGAGGTGTACGCCCGTCTCCGCGGAGAGAAGAGCGAGCGCGTATAAAGGCGATTACCGATAGGGATTATGTAAAAAGCATTAAAAGTTAAATGCTTTTTCAAGCGGTAAAGAAAAAGGATTTGGATTAACGCCAAGTCCTTTTTGATAATTGAAAAGAATCAAATTGTTGAAGATTGATTAATTCCTCTGATCAAGCTTGTAGTAATATAGTCTACCATTTCGCCGATCTCTTCGGGAGATTCTTTCATGCCGGAAAATAACCACTCTTTTATAATTGAGACGGCACCGTTTATGATATAGGTATGGATCATTTTGAATCTTTTAGGAGAGACCCGCTTATCTCTATTGTCGATCGTATAGAAGGCAGCATTTTGGGAGTAGATGATGGCCTTTCTGATAGAGTAGTTTTCAACGTTGTTTAATATCAAAATAAGGTGTTCTCTTGCGTGTACGTTGATATATTTGCACGCGGCGACAACAACGTCTTTGGTTCTCGTATAATTTTCCAGTATGGTGCATTCTTCGGAAAGTAATTCGTTAGCAACCTCTTCAAGAACAGCCTCGGGAGTGGCGAAATGTGCGTAGAAGGTGTTTCGATTGATTTTCGCTTTATTGCAGATTTCGCTGATCGAGACGTCGTTAATCATTTTGGTTTGTAATATGATAAGCAACGTCTCTTTTATTTTTTTCTTGGTTTTTATGATTCTTGCGTCCATAGTTATCTAACGTTTTTCCTTCTTTCGTTCGTTATCGGAATTATATCATCATAGAATGTCCGACAATTAACAGACATATTGTATAATATTTAGCGAAAACAGTCAAATCGTGTACGCAAAACAGTAGGATTGGAGGCGATATGAATAAGCAACGTTATTCTCTTATCGAAAATGAGTCCGTTTTGATCGAAGCGAAAGTTGGGATACGCATTTTTAGCGTGTACTGTTTTTTTTTCGTATTATGCGCCCTTTTAGGTTCTCTTTTTCTGTTCTTGGGTATCGCTGCGCGTGCTCACGGAATAACGAAGTCTGTTTTGATAATCGTGGTTGCCGCAATCTTTTACGCAACAATTCCGATCCTCGGCGGGCGTTACGTCTCCATAAAGAATCGACGCTATATCCTTACAGACAAGAGGATCATCATTACAAAGGGAGGCAGACTCAAGCGAGAGATTCGCACGCTATCCTTAAAAAGCATTCAAGGCATAGCAAAATACAACAATTTTCTTTATAATTCTTTCGGGCTTGCCACGATCGATTTTTATGCGCTTGCGGTGGCAAGTAACGTAACAAAAATTCGGCTCTTTTCCTTTTCTTCTACCGATTTCAAATTTCAATGGATAGATAAAAGTGACGCCGATATCGTATATGATTATATCCAAAACCATCTTTTAATCGGAGATTTTCCGTCAAAAAATAAGCCGATAGGCGAATGAAACGGTAGGTAAAAGTGAATACGAAAGAGATCACCGTCGCAATGACGGGTGCAAGCGGAAATATGGGACAAGCAGTCGTCAAAGAAACGATGAAGCTTACTTTTGTCCGTCTGCGGCTCTTATTCCTTGACGAAAAGCGCGAACGTCGATTAAAGAAGCGGTGGCAAAAGCAGTACGGCAATCGTATAGAGATCGTTTTCGGAAACATCAAGAACATAGAAGATTGCAGACGGCTCGTCGCGGGTGCGGACTACGTCGTCAATATGGCGGCGGTCATTCCACCTCTTGCGGATAAGCGCCCCGACCTCGCGCGTGATGCCAACGTCATAGGGGTAATGAATATTGTGACAGCCATCGAGGCGTGTCCCCTTCAACCTAAACTCATTCACATTTCCACTGTCGCGCTTTATGGTAATCGTAACTATCTTCATCCGTGGGGCAGAGTGGGCGATCCCCTCCTTCCGAGCGTGTATGACGAATACGGAATGGGCAAGCTCATCGGCGAGCGCGCCGTCTTGGACAGTAAGATCAAAACTTGGGCAGTACTCCGACAAACGGGTTTGCTCTATGAGAAGCTATTGATGTCGAATATATCCGACGGACTGATGTTCCATACGCCCTTCAACGTCCCGATCGAATGGGTAACTGACCGTGACAGCGGAGTCTTGATTAAAAATATTTTGCAAAAAGATCACGATCAATACGCACATGACTTTTGGAAAAACGTTTATAATATCGGTGGTGGCACCGCCTATCGCACGACGGGGTATGAGACCTTCGATATGGGGTTCTCAATGATCGGAGGTGGCACCAAGAACTTTATGCGCCCGAACTGGCACGCAACCAGAAACTTCCATTGTATGTGGTTCATAGACAGCGACGTTTTAAATCAACGCTATCAGTTTCAAAAGGGATCATTGGCAGATTTTTGGAGTGAGATAAAGGCGAAAAACAGATATTTCGCTCTTGCAAAAGTCGTTCCTTCCTCGTGGATCACAGCAATTGTATTTAAGCGGCTCTTGCGCGATGAGAATGCCCCGTATCGCTGGGTGAAACAAGCAAACGAAGGGCGCATCAAGGCGTTTTTCGGTAGCAAGGAAGAATGGGAGTCCATTGGGGAAAACTGGGACGGTTTTGGCGTGTGGTGCAAAAACGAGATCGAAGGGCACGATTATAATACGGAGATAGATCCCGCCTATGCTGAAAGTTGTCTTTTATCCCACGGTTACGATGATACCAAGCCGAATGAAGAACTCTCTCTTTCCGATCTGCAAAGCGCCGCACATTTTCGAGGTGGAGAGTGCAAAGCGACGTCGTTTGAGAAAGGGGACCTCTACACCTCAGTTGATTGGGAATGCGCCGAGGGGCACTCCTTTTCGGCTTCTCCTTTTACCGTTTTGAGAGCGGGACATTGGTGTCCGCATTGCATCAAAGAGGGGAGTTGGTCCCATGATCTCCTCGCCAAGAAAAATCCGTTTTACGCGCAGGTATGGTATGACAGTCACGAGCAAAACGAAAACACGGTCTATTGGTATGACAACGGTCATACGACGCGGTATAAGGTGACGGAATGAACGCGGTTATTTACGTCTTTTCGGGAACGGGAAATACGATGCGAATATGTTTCCTCTATAAGGAAGAGTTTGAAAAGCAGGGGGTTGTGACGACGATCTGCCCCCTACGTTCGGACCTATGTGATCTTCCCGATCCGGAGGCTTTCGATTACATTGGTTTTGCATATCCTATTCACGCTTTCAATGCTCCAGAAATTATGCTTGATCTTGCAAAAAAGATGAAAGCCGTTAAGCGCAAAGAGTTCTTTATCCTAAAGTCTTCGGGAGAGCCGCTCAAGATCAATAATGTGTCTTCTCTTCGATTTGTCGGTCTTTTGAAAAAGAAAGGGTACTGCTTGACGAGCGAATATCACTACATAATGCCGTATAATATGATATTCCGTCACACCGATCGAGAGGCGGTCAAAATGTGGGAAACGGCGAAAGCGCTCTGCCCGATTGAAGCAAGGGAAGTGCTTAACGGCGTAAAGCATAAATTGCCTCGAGTAATTTTCGGCAAATTCATGGCGTGGTTATTTAGGATCGAACAGATAGCGATGCGTATAAACGGCAAATGCTTTAAGGTCAAAGCCGACAAGTGTATCCTTTGCCGCAAGTGCGAAAAGGCATGTCCCACGGGAAATATTTATATCGATGAATTCGGAAAGTTCCGCTTTGGAAAGAAGTGCATAATGTGTGCTCGCTGCTCATTCTATTGTCCGACAGACGCTTTTAAGATAGGCATTTTGAACAGGTGGCGTATCAACGGAGCATATCCTCTTGACCAGCCGTTGAGCGAAGAAGTGCCCGAGCCGAAGCACCATCATGGGTGGTACTGTACGAAGGCATATGCTCGTTATTATGCAGTTGCAGAAAGGAAAATATTTGAATTAACTGAAAAGGAATAGAAAGAAAACGGTTTTCCCGATTGTTCGCCGTGAGGGAATTCGGAGCGCTCGTCTCTACTGTCTTCTCCGCGCTCGTCGCTTTTATAGGAAAAAGGGGATCGGCTTTTGCCGATCCCCTCAGGCAAGGGGGAAAGGGTCGGTCCTTACTTGCAGCCGAAGCCGAAGTTCGGATGGTCCTTGCATCCGCAGCCGCCGCAACCGCCGCAGCAGCAGAGGATCAGATAGATCCACAGGATGGAGTCGATGTTGCAGCCGCCGCACTTATTTCCGCCGCAGCAGAATAAGAGGAGAAGGAGCCATAAGCAATCGTTACCGCAAAAACTATTCATAATATGTACCTCCGTATTTCCAAAGTATTTTTGGGTTCCTACCTCATCATACGCGCCGAATTTCCCTTTTGACACACTTCGCTTGACTTTTCCGCGCGCGCACCTTATCATTTATTTATTCCTATTGAATATGGAGGCTGTTATGGCAAAACTCACGATGGAAAAACTCACGGCTCTCGCCAAGGGACGCGGCTTCGTCTTCCCGGGCAGCGAGATCTACGGCGGCTTGGCGAATACTTGGGACTACGGCCCTCTCGGCGTGGAACTCAAGAACAACATCAAAAAGGCTTGGTGGCAAAAGTTCGTCACCGAGAATCCCTTGAACGTCGGCTTGGACTGTGCGATCTTGATGAATCCGAACGTGTGGGTCGCGTCGGGTCACGTGGGCGGTTTCTCCGATCCCTTGATGGACTGCAAGAGCTGTAAGGCGCGCCACCGTGCGGATAATTTGATCGAAGAATATAATAAGAAGAACGGCATCGAGATGAACATCGCCTCTTGGTCGCACGCCGAGATGGAGAGCTACATTAAGGAAAAGGAGATCAAATGCCCGATCTGCGGCAAGGCGGACTTTACCGGCATTCGCCAATTCAACTTGATGTTCAAGACCTTCCAGGGCGTGACCGAAGACACGGTCAGCACGCTCTATCTCCGTCCCGAGACGGCGCAGGGCATCTTCGTAAACTTCCTGAACGTGCAGAGGACGACCCGTATGAAGGTCCCCTTCGGTATCGGACAGATCGGCAAGTCTTTCCGCAACGAGATTACCCCGGGCAACTTCATCTTCCGCGTTAGGGAGTTTGAGCAGATGGAGCTCGAGTTCTTCTGCGCGCCCGGCACCGACCTCGAGTGGTTTGCCTATTGGAAGGAGTTTTGTAAGAACTGGTTGCTCGGCCTCGGCATCAAGGAAGAGAACCTCAAACTGCGCGACCACGACAAGGAAGAGCTCTGTTTCTATTCCAACGCGACGACCGACTTCGAATATAAGTTCCCGTTCGGCTGGGGCGAACTGTGGGGCGTGGCGGATCGGACGGACTACGACCTCAACGCCCATATGAAGGTATCGGGCAAGGATCTGTCCTACCTCGATCCGATCACGAACGAGAAGTACGTGCCGTACGTGATCGAGCCGTCTCTCGGCGTCGAGAGAATGGTGCTGACCATTCTGTGCGACGCGTACGACGAAGAGGAGCTCGAAGGCGGCGACGTGCGCGTGGTCATGCACTTCCATCCCGCGATCGCGCCCTATAAGGTGGCGGTTCTGCCTCTCCAGAAGAAGGCGCTCGGCGACAAGGCGACCGAGATCTATCAGTCCCTCGCCAAGAAGTTCTCCGCGACCTACGACGAGGCGGGTTCGATCGGCAAGCGTTACAGACGCCAAGACGAGATCGGTACGCCTTTCTGTGTGACCGTGGATTTCGATACCCTCGAGCAGGGCACCGTGACCGTCCGTGATCGCGACACGATGGCACAGGACAGAGTGGCGCTCGAGGATCTCGAGAACTACATCGCGGAGCGTATCAAATACTAATCGGCAAAACTCTCGCCGCTTAGACATATTGCGCGGAAATATAAGGATACTCTTTCTCAAGAAAGCGGTATCCTTTTTCTTATGGGAAGATGCATCGTAGTGACCTCGGGGAAAGGGGGCGTAGGCAAGAGCACGATCACCGCCACGCTCGGTATGGCGATCGCGGGAGCGGGGGCGAAGGTCGTCCTCGTGGACGCCGACGTCGGACTCAATAATCTCGATCTCGTTCTCGGGATCGAGGACGGCGTGATCTACGACGTTTCCGACGTGGAGAAGGGTAGGTGCCGCCTGACCGAGGCACTCGTGACACACCCTTTTCGGGAGAATCTATCCCTTCTGAGTTCGCGTGCGCTCGTGAGCGGGAAGATCACGGAGCGGGGGTTTGCCGCCGTGATCGCCGCGCTTCGACGCGGGTTCGACTATATCCTGATCGACTGTCCCGCCGGCATAGACGAGGGATTTCATCGCGCGGTCTCCGCCGCGGACGAGGCGCTCGTCGTGACCACGCCGATCCCCGCGAGCGTTCGGGACGCGGACAAGGTGTCCGACCTTCTCGCGGGCTACCGCCTGCGACGCGTCGAGGTCATCGTGAATAGGATCCGAGGGGATCTCGTGATGAAGGGAGAGGCGCTCGGAGTCTCTGACGTCAGAAACGTTCTGCGGCTCCCCGTGGTCGGCAGCGTGCCCGAGGACGACGAAGTGCTCTTGTCGCAGACGGTAGGGCGGATCGCGAATGAGGACAGCCGGCAGTATCGAGCCGTCCTTTTGATCGCGAGCCACGTGATGATGGGGACGAACACTTTGTACGACTGCACGGCGAAATATCGCGGGATACTCGGATTTTTCCGCAAAATGGCGAGGTAATATGAGAGGAGCGAAAGTGGGGTTGGAGCGCATCAAGAAGGTGCTCTTGAAGGACAAGACGGGTGCGAGAGAGGACGTCAGCGCCGTGCTGAAAAGCGACGCGTACGACCTACTCGACAATTATTTCGAGGTGGAGCCGCATTCTCTGTCCGCCTCTGTCGAGGTGGACGAATTCGGCTATTACGAAGTGAAGATCGCGGCGCGAGCCTATCGCGTTCGTGGGTTCGGGCGGAGCGGATAGTCTATTTTTGCGTGGCGCGGCATAGTCTTTGATATGGATCGATACGGCGTCAAGCGGGTCAGCGGCAAAGGCTACGAGAATAAAAGTGTGATCGTCAGGAAAGGGAGAAGGCGAGACTATCCCTTCCTGTTTTTTCTGTTGCTCTTCGGGGGCGTTATCTATTTGACCGCCTTCGCCCTCTTTCGTTCCGCCACGCTCCCGGATCCCGTTCGCGCGGCGGTCTCCCTGCTCTTTTGAAGGTCCGCATCCACCCCCTTTGCTTCGTCGCGCTCTTCGCCTATACCTTGCTCGGCGGCGTCCGTGAATACCTCGTCGCACTTCTTGCCGTCACGATCCACGAACTGTCGCACGCGGCGGTCGCGCGCCTTGCCGGAGCGGGGCGCCCGGCGGTGACCTTGACTCCATACGGCGCGATGATGAGCACGGCGGGGGAGATCCCCCATTTCGGGGCGGTGCTCGTCGCGGGTCCCGTCTCCAATTTGCTCGTTGCGTCCCTCACCCTCTCCGCGTGTTGGCTCCTTCCCGAATTGTACGGACTGTGTAAGGATTTTTTGAAAGCGAATCTCATGATCGCGACGGTCAACGCGCTCCCTGCCTATCCCTTGGACGGCGGCAGGCTCTGCCGTTTCCTGTTCCCCGTCCGAGGGGTGCGCGTCTCTACCGCGCTCTGTACGCTCGTCACGGCACTTTGTGCCTTCGCGCTGTCGTACGCACTCGCAAACTTGTCCTTTCTGCTGTTCGGCGGATTTATGCTTTCGTACTTTTTCGCCTTCTGCTTGCCTCGTGCGGTACGGGTCGACCCGTCGGCACCGCTCTACCGTCTTGCTCAAACCGACGAGGAAGGGCGATTGCGCCCCGTCGTCGTGCGGGAGAAGGGCGGTAGGCCGCGTCGTCTGTCCCCTCCGGAGATCACCGCGCTGTGCCTGACTTATCCGCAGAGCGCCACGATCGGCGAGGCGCTTTCTGCGGAAGCCGCGCGTCAACGGATATAAATAAACTTGTTATTTATATCGCTTTATGGTATAATTGACGAAAGAGGATAGGATGACCTTCGAAGAGATACTGTTAAAAGCCGAGAAACCCGCCCGTTACAGCGGCGGTGAGTACAACACGCCCGACATGGAGAAACCGTGCGACGTGCGTTTTTGCATCTGTATGCCGGACCTATACGAGGTCGGTATGTCCAATCTCGGTCTGAAGATCCTTTATCACGTTTTGAACAACCAAGAGGGCATCGTGTGCGAACGGTGTTTCGCGCCCGCGCTCGACTTTCGCGCCCTGTTGAAAGAAAGCGGTCTGCCCCTAATGAGCCTAGAGACGAAAAAGCCTCTGCGCGATTTCGATATGCTCGGCTTTTCGGTGCAGTACGAGATGCTCTATACGGGCGTCTTATACGTGATGGAAGCGGCGGGCATTCCCTTCTATGCGAAGGATCGCGACGACTCTTTCCCGATCGTATGCGGCGGCGGCCCTTCGACCATCAATCCCGAGCCGCTCGCAGACTTTTTCGATCTGTTTATGGTCGGCGAGGGAGAGGAGACCATCGTTGCGCTGACTGCGCTTATGCGGGAATGCAAGGTGAAGGGCGTGGGCAAAAAGGCATTTCTGCGCCGTGCGGAGCAGATAGAGGGGGTCTACGTCCCGTCGCTGAATACGCCCGCGCATCGCAAGACCGTTCGTAAGGCGGTCGTGCGCGATTTCGACAAATGCTATTATCCGACCGCCCAGTTGATGCCCACCCTTGAGGTCGTGCACGATAGGGCGATGCTCGAACTGTATCGCGGTTGCCAGAACGGCTGCCGATTCTGTCAGGCGGGATATTACTATCGCCCGATCCGTTATCGCACCGAACGGACCGTCAAATGCCTTGCCGAACGCTTGATCCGCGAGACGGGCTTCGACGAGATCTCGCTGGGGTCGCTGTCCACGGGAGACTATCCGTGGCTGGAGCGCTTGCTTTCGGACGTCGGCCCCTTGGCGGAGAAGGCGCACGTGCACCTTGCGCTCCCGTCCTTGCGCCTCAGCTCCTTTAAAAAGGAGTTTGCCGAGAACAGTCGCAAGAGCTCTTTGACCTTCGCGCCCGAGGCGGGTACCCAACGCCTGCGCGACGTTATCAATAAAAACGTGACCGAAGAGGAGATCCGCGAAGGCCTTTCCGCGGCGTTCGACCAGGGCTATACGAGCGTGAAACTCTACTTTATGCTCGGACTCCCCACCGAGACCGACGAGGATCTCATGGGTATCGTGGACTTGGTTCGGAAGATCCGCTCCCTCTTCTACGAGAAACACAAGGGCGGCATCAATATCACGGTCAGTTGCTCGGTCTTTATCCCCAAGCCCGGGACGCCTTTCCAATGGGAAGCGCAGATCTCTCGTGAGGAGATGGCGCGGCGGCAGTTCCTATTAAAGGACGAGATCCGCAAGGTCAAAGGGGCGTCTTTCCACTATCACGACCGCGAGACCAGCGAGCTCGAGGCGATCTTTGCCCGCGGCGACAGAGCGCTCGCGCCCTTGATCCTGCGCGCCTACGAAAAGGGCGCTATGTTCGACAGTTGGACAGAGCATTTCCACTACGAGATCTGGGAAGAAGCGATGGCGGAACTCGGCATCGACAAGGCTCGCTACCTCGGCGCGCAACCCTTGGACAAGCCGCTCCCGTGGGACTTTATCGACATCGGCGTAACGCGCGATTTCCTTTTGCGCGAGCGGGAACGCGCCTACCATGCGGAATGTACGCCCGGTTGTGACAAGGGCTGCCAAGGCTGCGGTGCGTCGCACTTCGCGCCCTGTGACGAGGTGAAACGAAAATGATCGTCGTACTCAAGCACTACAAGCGCGGGCCGATGATCTACGTCTCGCACATCGACCTTTTGAGGCACTTCACCCGTACCTTCCGCAGGGCGGGATTCGAGATCGATTTCTCGAGCGGGTTCAATCCGCATATGCTCGTGAACCTCGGCACGCCGCTCCCTCTCGGCATCAGTTCTTCGTCGGAGTACCTGACCGTTTCGACCAACGTGCCGAAAGAGGAGTTTTTGGAGCGATACAACGCCGTGGCGCCCAAGGGACTGGAGGGGATACGGGTCTTCGCGCCCGCCTCGAACCCGAATATCGCGGGGCGAACGGTCGCCGCGGACTACGCGGTCAAGCAGATCGGCGCGGAGGCAAAGCGCCGCGAGATCGAAAGGGTCGTGAACCTATTATCCCTCGAAATGCCGATCACGAAGAAAGGGGAGACCACGATGAAAGAGGTCGCTCCCCTGATCAACGGGATCAAGGTCTATCCCGACAGCCTGAACCTCTGCCTCGCGGCGGGCAATACGACGCTCCGCCCTGACAAGTTCGCGCTCTTCCTCGCGGAGAAGTTCGGCTTCGAGGCTAAGGTGGCGGACCTTTGGAAATACGAGCAGTACGTGCGCGGGGCGAACGGAGCGCTCCTTGAGGTGGACGCATATCTCTCGTCTCTCTAAAATCAGCGCGTTAGCGCCTAGAGCGAGCGAAGCCGAGCGTCTCTTGGGAATTGGGAATAAAAGGTAGCTACGCTCCGAACTAAAACCATTAAACACGGGCGTGGTCGTAAAACTGCGGTTTACTATAACCCTCAAGTCCGTTGATTGCGGAGACCTGTGCGGAAGCGAAATCTTCCACTTGAATAAATCTGCAGGCGATTCGTTGTCAAGCAGTTTTATAAAAGGGATCCGTTAAACACGAAAGGAGAAAAAGATGAAAGCCAAGAAAGAAAAAGATCTTTCCTTCAAATCGAGCCCGGATTACGTCCCGATGAAAGAAAAGCTCGCCTACGGTTGCGGTGCGTTGATGGACGGCGGTGGCGTCGCCTTGATGGCGTGCGTCATGCTCAAGTATATGACCGATACGCTTGGGATCGTGGCGGCCAGCGCTTCGACCATTATGATGGTCTCCAAGATCTGGGACGCCGTGACCGACCCGCTGATGGGCAGTATTACCGACAACACCCGTACCAGGTGGGGCCGTCGCAGACCGTTTATGGTTTTCGGCGGCGTGTTCCTTATCATCGCGCTCGCTTTGTTGTTCGCACCGATCAAAGACTGGTGGGGCATCACTTCGCAAGCGGGCATGATCTCGTACGTGCTTATTTTTTACATCGTTTGGAACACCTGCTCGACCATTACGCAAGTGCCGTATACGTCGATGGCAAGTGATATTTCTCCTTCCTTTAGGGAGCGGAACAACGCCAACACCATTAAGTTGGTCTTCACCGCCATTGCTTCCGGTCTTGCTTACATTTTGCCTCTTCTTATCCTCGGCGCAAGAGAAAAGGGCACGATCAGCGGCACGACTTTTTGGATCATCATGGTCGCCGTCTTCGGCACGATGTTCGGCGGCGGCTTGATCATTACCGGACTTTTCACAAAAGAGCGCGTCAAACCGGAAAAAGCGGAAAAGAAGAAGTTTGATTTCAAACAGTTTTTGAAAGGCTATATTCAGCCGTATAAAAATAAGTCCTACGCTTGGCACATCGGTATGTACGTATCCGCTTTTGCCTGTATGGATATGCTTTCGGCGCTTGCCGCGTACTATGCAAGCCACGTGTGGCGCGGTGTCAAAATGACCTTGCCCATCGTGGGAGAAATGACGTTCTCGTCCATGTTCATTATCGCTCCGATCATGGTGGCGGCAGTGCTTGCGTTCCCGCTTGTGCGCGTAGTGATGGACAAGAAAGGCAAGGCCTTTGCGTTCCGTATGGGCTTGCCGTTTTATATCCTCGGCGGTATATTGATCGCCGTTCTCAATCCTCAGATGGGGTGTCCCCCGTGGGTCATTCCGATCGTCGCCTTTATGATGGGCTTCGGCTTCGGCGGCGCGCAAATGATCCCGTGGATGAACTTCCCCGACACATTGGACGTTGCCGAACTGACGCTCGGCGAGAGACCGACCGGAAACTACAGCGGTATGATGACGCTTGTCAGAAAGATCGGCGGCGCTTTCGGCGTGGGGACCATCGGTTGGGTGTTGACCGGCGTAGGGTACGAAGGCTATAACGCCGCGACCACAGCCGCGGACGCTTTGGCACAAGAAGATCCCGGCTCCGCGTTTGCGCTCGAATATGTAAAAACGGACAGCACGAAGATCGCCGGATTTTTGAAAGATAACCAAGCAGTCGTCAGCAATAAGCTTAACGAATTGGCGGCGAACGGCAAGATCAGCTTCGACACGAGCGGTTTCAGCGTTGCTTCCGTCGCCGATAACGTCAACAAAGTACTCCTTACCATTCGGCTTTTGATGGGTATCTCCATCGCGGTATTGATCGCTTTCGCGCTGTTCTCGTCCTTCCGTTTCCACTTGAACAATAAGATTTTGGCTCGAATGCGCTACTTCTCCGAGAAGATCAAAAACGGTGAATACGACGAACTGACCGACGAAGAAAAGCAAGAACGTATCGATCTCATCAAAAAGCACTACGGAAAGTACGATAAAGAAGAAGACGAAGCCCGCATTGCGGAGATCACCGCCGCGGCGAAGGCGGAGAACAAAGCCGCTGAAGGAGAAAACGAATAACAGATCGGGTATTATATTGTCCGTGAGCTCCTATCGTTCCATAGTATTCGCGGTTTCTTATTCCGTTGACGGAAGGGGAAATGGCGATTATACTATAAGCAACGAGAGGATGACGGGAGAAGGAACGTATGAAATATGATTGTGAATTAGTAGGCAAAGTCGGCTCTATGGCACTCATTGACAAGCGCCGCAACGCGCTCAGTTACGACACCGTCGCGCGGATCTCTCAAGATCTCCGTCCGGGGGACATCTGGGTCACGTCGGGTGCGGTCGAGGTCGGCAGATTGGATTACATCAAGAGGAACGGCAAGGAGATCGAGGGGGACGACGAATCGGTGAAAACCGACTATAGCGCGCAGGGGCAGACCGTCCTCATGAATACCTATCGCCAGTTCATCGATCCGAAGTACAGCGTGCGGCAGATCCTCGTAGAGCATCAGCATTTCAACGATCCCGAGAAACGAGCGCACCTGCACGCACTCCTCACGCGCTCGATGCAACAAGGGGCGATCCCGATCATCAATTACAACGACGCGGTCAGCTGCGAAGAGACTCGCAACCTCGAGATCCGCAATCTAAAAGCCAAGTCGGCGCACGTCGTGCAATGCGTGGACAACGACGAGACGGCGTCACAGATCGCCTGTTTGATGAAGGCGGAGACCCTGCTCATCATGACCTCGACCGAGGGGATCTATCTGGACAGCAAGGACAAGTCCACTCTCGTCCCCGTGATCGGCGGCAAGGACATCTACGAGCTCATTAAGAACGTCGAGTATCATCAGACCCTCTGCGAAGGGGCGAGCCGCAAGGGGGCGAACGGCGCCTTCGCAAAACTCGAGTATATCAAGGAGCCCTTGAAAAACGGTACGACCGTCATCATCGGCAGTTCGTCCTACACGATCCGCGAACTCTTATCCGGCGCCGCTCCGCGCACGATCATCAAGACGAATTGACGGAAGGAAAATGGAAAAGAACGTCTCCCGCAAGGGAGCGTTTTTTTATAATAGGATCCCGACGTCGATACATACTACCTTGCGGAGGAAGTATGAAAGCAACGGGAATCTTGAGAAGAATAGACGAACTCGGCAGAGTGGTGATCCCCAAAGAGATCCGCAAGACGATGAAGATGCGGGAAGGGGAAGAACTGGAGATCTATACGACGGCGGAAGAGGTCGTACTGAAAAAGTACAGCGAACTTTCGTCGATGGAGAGCTTCGCACGGTCGCTCGTGTCGGTGATCCGCAAGGTGACGGGGCGCTCTGTCGCCGTGACGGACGGAGACGTCGTGATCGCCTCGAACGGCGCATTGGTGCCGCGTGCGGGACAGCCGATCGGAGAGGAGCTCAGGAAGGTCATCGAAGGGCGGCGCGTCGTGGTGCACGCGGACGGAAAATGTCTGTCCCTCGGCGAAGAGAAGGCGAGGGGCGAGGTGATCAGACCGATCTTGTCTGCGGGCGACCTTTTCGGCGCGTTGATCCTTTCTTCGGACGAACCGCTGACCAAGGCGGACGAGACAGTCGCGGCGATGGGAGCCGGGCTCTTTGAAGATCAGATCGACAGATAACGGATACGCGCGACGCGCAGGTGCGCTGACCGTCGTCAGCCTTTTGGCGAAGGTGGTCGGCGCGCTTTATAAGATTCCGCTGACCAACATCATCGGTGCGGAAGGGGTAGGGCTGTATCAACTGATCTTCAGCATTTACGCATTGGCGCTCGCGCTGACGTCGGCTTTTTCCGCTACGCTGATCTCGCGGGGCGTCTCCGCCCGTCTCGCGTTAGGGGACGAATCGGGTGCAAAAGGCTACTTCGTGACTGCGGCGACGGAGAGCGTGCTCTCCGCTCTCGTGATCGCGGCGGCACTCTTTCTTTTCGGCGGCAGGATCGCGGCGGCGCAGGGCGCCGAAGAAGGTGCGCTCGGCTATCGGATTATCGCGCCGTCCGTCGCTTTGGTCGCGCTTTTGTCCGCGATCAAAGGCTGGTTCAACGGCAATATGGATCTCTCCCCGACGGCGTGGTCGATCTTGATCGAGCAGGTCGTGAAACTCGGTGCGGGGCTCCTGCTTGCGAGCCTATTTCGCTTGAGAGGGATCGCGGCGGCTTGTGCGGCGGCTCTTGCGGGGGTGACGATCGCCGAGTTCACGGCTACGGCGACCCTTTCGATCCTATACCTTTCGAAGAGATCGCGCGCGCCCTTGCCCCGCGTCCCATTTCGGCAGGTGCTTGCCGAGAGCTTGCCTCTGCGCTTAAACGGGTTGATCCTGCCCGTTGCCGCCTTTTTAGACGGATTATTGATCGTTCGCTTGCTCGCCCTTTACGGGCTCGGGCAGGGAGAAGCGGTCGCGTCCTACGGCATCTATGCGGGGGCGATCAGTTCTATCGTCAATTTTCCCGTCGTGGTCGTGATCTCGGTCTCGATCGCCGTGATCCCCCTGATTTCGCGGAGCAAGGCGACCCGTGATATAGGGACTCTCAAGGGGAAGGCGACCTTGACCGTGAAGCTCGCGATGGTCGTCTCGTTGCCCGCGTCGCTTGCCTTGATCCTCCTCGCGCCGCAGGTGGTATCGGTACTCTATCCCGTCTTTTCGGCGGAAGAACAAGCCGTCGCGGCGCGCCTGCTCGCCGTAGGGGCGGGGAGCGTGGTCTTTCTGTCTCTCACGCAGATCTTTTCTTCGCTGCTCACGGCGATCGACCGCGCCGCCGTCTCGGCGGAAGCCTTGGCGTTCTCGATGCTCGTCCGGGTGGCGCTTCTCATCGTGCTGATCCCGCGTATCGGCATTCTCGGCATCGCGATCGCGACCCTCGTCTCCTACGCGCTCGCCACGATCTTGAACGTGCTGAAATGGTTGAGGTACACGGGGCGAGATGAAAACGCCTTCAAAACTCTTGCCACCGTGACCGCTTCGGGTGGTATAATGGTAGCGGCGATCCTCGCCCCCGTCCTACTGATCGGCAATCCCATCTTGTCACTTCTCCTTTCCGCGCTGATCGGCTCGACGGTCTACCTCGTCGCGGTGCTGAAGATGAAGGTCTTTTCCTTAGGAGAGTTGCAGTCTTTGCCCCTTTCCCGCCTGACGACGAAAAGGAGATAACTATGGACCAATACGTCGTATCTGCGATTTCCTTGCTCGAAAACAGAGCGTTCAGCGCGCCCGGTGGCGCGTCCCTCGAAGTGACGGGTGTGACTCCCGACCTCTTCGAGCGGGTCAAGGCGAAACTTCTACATATCCTCGGCGACGAAACTTGCCTGATCGGCGATAAGGCGGCGCCCCTTTCGGAGCAGGCGGCTCCCGCGGAGCCTGTGACTATGGTTTTCCCTGCGCGCGACTTTTTAAAGAAGAAGCGGTTTGATTTCAACGATCTGATCTATATCATTCATCGTCTCAGAGACGAGGACGGCTGCGAGTGGGACAAGGCGCAGACCCACGAGACCATTCGCGAGAACGCGGTGGAAGAGGCGTACGAACTGGTCGAGGCGATCAACAAGCGCGACCTTATAAATATGCGCGAGGAGACGGGTGACGTCCTCTTGCAGGGCGCTTTCCACGCCGTGATCGCGGAAGACGGGGGCGAATACGACGTATATGACGTGATGAGCGAACTGTGCTCGAAACTGATTTTCCGCCACCCGCACGTCTTCGGCACGGTCAAGGCAACGAACCAAGAGGAAGCGCTCGCCGCCTGGGAACAAGCGAAAATGAAGGAGAAGAAACAGAAGAGCGCGTCCGAGCGTATGACCCACGTCGCGGAGACTTTGCCGCAGGCGATGCGCGCGTCCAAGGTGCAGAAGTACGCCGCTACGGTCGGATTCGATTTCCCGACGGCGGAAGAAGCCGCGACCAAGGTCGGGGAAGAGCTCGCGGAATTGCTCGCCGCAGACGACAAGGAAAAGGAGCTCGAAGGGGGCGATCTGCTGTTCGCGGCGATCAACGTCCTTAGGAAAAAGGGGATCAATCCCGAGATGGCGCTATTGCGCTCCAACGAGAAGTTCATTCGTCGCTTTACCGCGGTGGAAAACCGCGTCAAGGAGATGGGGCTCGACATCAAGACGGTCGGGCTCGCAAAACTCGACGAGATCTACAATCAAGTGAAGAATGAAGAGTAACGGGCTCAAGATCGGGAATATCGCGCTTTGTTCTCGCGCCTTGTTCGCTCCGATGGCGGGTTATTCCGATCTCGGGGCGCGCTACCTAGCGCGTCTGTACGGGGCGGGACTGACGACCAGCGAAATGGTCAGCGCGAAGGGGCTTTGCTATCATAACCGCGAGACCGAAGCGCTCCTTGCGAAAACCGAGATCGAGACGCCCTTCGCGGCGCAACTCTTTTCTTCGTCGCCCGAATATACCGCGAAGGCTGTGGCGCTATTGCCCGAGGGGATCGACATCGTCGATATCAATATGGGTTGTCCCGCCCACAAGATCGTGAAGAATGGGGAAGGGAGCGCGCTCCTCAAGGATCCCGTACTCGCAGCGGAGATCGTCGCGGCGGCGGTAGGGGCGAGCAGCAGACCCGTCACGGTCAAGATGCGCCTCGGCTATGAGATCGGCGACTTTACGGCGGATAAGGTCGCGCGCGCAGTCGAAGAGGCAGGCGCGTCGGCGGTCACGGTGCACGGCAGATACCGCGACCAGATGTATGCGGGCGAGGTGGATCGCGGGGCAATCAAAAGGGTCCGCGATGCGGTGAATATCCCCTTGATCGCGAATGGGGACGTGCGTTCCGTGCGCGATTATGATATAATGAGGAAGGAGACCGAGGCGGACGGCGTGATGATCGGCAGAGGCGCCCTCGGCAACTACCGTATTTTTGCGGATATTTCGGGGAAAAAGGTGGATCGCAGCGAGCGAGAAAACATCCTGCTCCAGATCGACTTTTTGAAGAGGCAATATCCCGAACGGATCGTCGTGAACCTGATGAAGCACCACGTCACGGCGTATGCGTCGGGGAAGTCCGGCGTCGCCAAGGAGATCCGCGACCGCGTACACCACGCCACGAACTACGAAGAGCTCTTCGCCGTCGTGGACGAGTATTTCGGAGGGGGAAAATGAGAAGAATCATCTTGGTGCTTTTATGCATAGCGCTTACTTTGTTGGTTTTGGTTTCCTGCGGGGACAAGCAAGATGCGGAAACGAATCCCATTACTCCCGAAATCGTCGAAGTCTTGCCGTCGGAACCTTGTGAGCACGATTGGGAGTTGACCGCTTTCGTTACGGAAATATCGGATATGCCTTATGCCGCTCGTTTCACTTGCGACAAGTGCGGCGGGATCAAGACCGATTCCTTCGATTATACCGACATCGAGATCCCGCTCGTTTCGATAGAAGGAGATCTTTCCTTGTTCGTAACCGAATCGGGCGATGTGGACAGAGAATTGAAAATACCCGTTGTTTTCTCCTATAAAAGCAAAAGCCTTTCCTTTGATTCCGACGCCACGTTGAAATTGCAAGGCAAAAGCAGCGTCACCGATCCCAAAAAGAACTATTCCGTCAATTTGATTGAATCTGAAAGCGGCAAAAAGAAAAAAGTTGCGTTCAAGGATGAGTGGGGCGAGGGGAATAAATACGTTTTGAAAGCGAATTTTTCCGAGCCTTCTGCGGTAAGAAATATCGCATTGTCTTCGCTCTACGGACAGATGGCGCACGGCAGGAACCTTGCCGATCATTACACCTATCTCGCGAATTGCGGCGCCGTGGACGGCTACCCCGTTCTCCTGTACGTGAACGGGCAGTATCAAGGGCTCTACAACTGGGTCATTCGCAAGGACAAATGGCTCTTCGGCATGGGGGACGATGCGGCCGGTGAGGCGGTGCTGGAGGGCTCTGACGTGGACGCGCTCTTGAGCGCGGAGGGCGTGGTCATGTTGCCCGACGGGATGCGCTCCGACAAGAGCTGGGAGGAGGAATACGTCAACGAGAATTACGGCGAAAAAGGATGGGCGGAGGCCTCGTTTAACAGGATGCTCTTCGCGATCCGTGACGCCGATGGGAGCGTCCTGCGGGAGAAGATCGCCGAATACGTCGAAGTCGAGAGGACGATCGACGTGATGCTGTTCAACTGCGTGTTCGGTGCGACGGACAGCATTTCCGGCAATCAAGTGTGGTGCACCTTCGACGGCAAGAAATGGGCGCCCGTTCCCTACGACCTGGATCGGACGCTGGGCAGAGACGGGAATTGCTTGACGGAGGCGGACGAATCCATCTCGGAGACGATAGAACAAAACGTTCTTTACGAAAAGATCGTGACTGCTTATTTCGACGAGATCTCGGAGAGGTATCGCGCCTTGCGGGAAAGCTTGTTTACGGTCGACTACGTGATGTCCGTCGTGTGCGACAAGCTCCGCGGTGTGGACGACCGATATTTCCTTGCGGAACTAGAGAAGTGGCCCGACGCCCCTTGGCTGGAATGCGAAGGGAGCGAAGAGATCACGGGCTTTGAAGCCGAACTGAAATTCATAGAAACGTATCTTGAAGCGCGCTTTGCCTGTTGTGACGCGTATTTCGGCAAATAATCAAGAGAATGATTCATTTGATTCCGCTACTCGTTTTTGAGAAACTATTTGCGCGGGGAAAATGTGCGATTTCGTTTTACAACCGCGCGCGCGGAGGCGTATAATAAAGGAAAATATAATCCTGTGAGGTGTTTCTATGGATAAACTTACCGTAAAAGACATTGACGTAAAAGGCAAGAGGTGCCTCGTTCGCGTGGATTTCAACGTTCCGATGAAGGACGGCGTGATCACCGACGAGAACCGCATCAACGGCGCGCTCCCCACGATCAAGTATCTCGTGGACCAAGGCGCGAAGGTCATTCTCTGCTCCCATATGGGCAAGCCGCACAACGTGCTGTCCGAGGGATGGGGACTGAATAAGAAAGAGAAAGCCAAGCTCGAGGCGTTGCCCGAGGCGGAGCGTCCCGCCGCAGAGGCGGAGATGATGGCGAAAGCCGCGAAGGACAAGACCAAGCTCTCCCTGAAGCCGGTCGCCGTCGCCCTTTCTAAAAAACTCGGTCAAGAGGTCAAGATGAGCGACGATTTCGTCGGTCCCTGCTCGGACAAACTCGTTGCGGAGATCAAGGACGGCGAAGTGATCCTCCTCGAGAACACCCGTTTCGATAAAGGCGAGGAGAAGAGGGACGAAGCCCTCTGCAAGAAGCTCGCTTCCTACTGCGACGTGTACGTGAACGACGCGTTCGGCACCGCGCACCGCTCGCACGCGACCACCGCGGCGATCGTGGAATACGGTTTTGTGAAGACCGCGGTCTGCGGCTTCCTGATCGAGAAGGAGCTGTCCGTGATGGCGGATACTTTGGAGCATCCCGCTCGTCCCTTCGTGGCGATCCTCGGCGGGGCCAAGGTCGCGGACAAACTCAACGTCATCGACAACCTCCTCAATAAGTGCGACACCTTGATCATCGGCGGCGGCATGAGCTACACCTTCCTCAAGGCGATGGGCTATGAGGTCGGCACTTCCCTCCTCGACGAGACCAAGATCGACTACTGCAAGGAGATGATGGCGAAGGCGGAGAAGCTCGGCAAGAAGTTCCTTCTCCCCGTGGACGTCGTGACGACGGCGGAGTTCCCCGATCCGATCGACGCGCCGATCGACACCAAGGTCTTCGATCGCGACAAGATCCCCGCGGACAGAATGGGTATGGACATCGGTCCCAAGACCCGCGCCCTCTATGCAGAGGCGGTCGCTTCGGCGAAGTCTGTCATTTGGAACGGCCCGATGGGCGTCTTTGAGAATCCGATCCTCGCGGCGGGCACGATGAGCGTTGCCAAGGCGCTCGCGGACGCGAAAGACGCGATCACGATCATCGGCGGCGGCGACAGCGCGGCTGCTGTGGCGCAGCTCGGTTTCGCGGACAAGATGACCCACATCTCGACGGGTGGCGGCGCGAGCCTCGAACTCTTCGAGGGCAAGGTGCTCCCGGGTATCGCCTGCCTGAACAATAAGTAAATAACGGCTGAAGCCGAATATAAGAGAGGTAATAAAAATGAGAACTCCTATCATTGCGGGTAACTGGAAAATGAATAATACGATCGCGGCGACCAAAGCGCTCGTGACCGAACTGATCCCCCTCGTCAAAGACGCGAAGGCGGAAGTCGTGATCTGCACCCCCTATACCGATCTCGCGACCGCGGTCGAGCTGACCAAGGGTACGAATATCAAGGTCGGCGCGGAGAACGTGCATTGGGCGGAAAAGGGCGCTTTCACCGGCGAGATCTCCGCGGATATGCTGGTCGAGCTCGGCGTGACCTACGTCATCATCGGGCACAGCGAGCGCAGGCAGTATTTCGGCGAGACCGACCAGACCGTCAACGCTCGCGTCAAGGCGGCTCTTGCTAAGGGCTTGAAGCCGATCATCTGCGTCGGTGAGACCCTCGAAGAGCGCGAAGGCGGCAAAGTCGCCGAAGTCCTCGTCCGTCAGACCACCGAAGCCTTCAAGGACATCGCCGAGGCGGAACTTAATAACATCGTCGTCGCCTACGAACCCGTTTGGGCGATCGGCACCGGCAAGACCGCGACCGCCGAAGTGGCGAACGACACGATCAAGATCATTCGCGACACCATCGCGAAGCTCTATAGCAAGAAGACGGCGGAAGAGATCGTCCGCATCCAATACGGCGGCTCTATGAATCCGAAGAACGTCAAGGAGTTGATGGCGATGCCCGAGATCGACGGCGGACTCATCGGCGGCGCGAGCCTCAAGGCACCGGATTTCAGCCTCGTTGTGAACTATTGATTTATGGCAAAACTTCACGCAATCGTCATTATGGACGGCTTCGGGCTGAATCCCGAAGTGAAAGGCAACGCGATCAAGCAGGCGGGCACTCCCTTCATCGACTATTTGATGAAGGCTTATCCGACCACGCAGATCGGCGCGAGCGGACTGTCGGTCGGACTGCCCGACGGACAGATGGGCAATAGCGAAGTCGGTCATACGAATATCGGCGCGGGCAGGGTGGTCTACCAAGAACTCACCCGCATAACCCTCGCGGTCGAGGACGGTTCGATCGGCAAGAATCCCGCGATCGTCGCCGCGATGGACAATGCGAAGGACGGCAAAGCGCTGCACTTGATGGGGCTTCTCTCCTCGGGTGGCGTGCATAGCCACATCGACCACTTGTTCGGCATTTTGAAGGCGGCGAAAGAGAGGGGCGTCGAAAAGGTCTATCTCCATTGCTTTATGGACGGACGCGACGTGTCCCCGACCAGCGGCGTCGGCTTTATGCAGGAACTCGTTGATTTCCTCGCTAAGACCGAGAGCACCGCGAAGATCGCGACCATCACCGGCAGATTTTACGCGATGGACCGCGACAACGCATGGGACAGGGTCAAGAAGGCGTACGATATGATGACCCTCGGCGAGGGCGTCAAGGAGACCGATCCCGTCGCCGCGATGCAGCATAGCTACGATAACGGCGTGACCGATGAATTCGTGCTCCCGACCGTCCTGACGGACGAGAAGGGCGAGGCGATCGGCAAGGTCAACGCGGGCGATAGCATCATTTTCTATAACTTCCGTCCCGACCGCGCGCGTCAGATCACGCAAGCCTTTATCTATCCCGATTTTTCCGCTTTCGAGCGTAAGACGGGATTTCTCGCTCCGAAGTACGTTTCGATGACGAGTTACAAGGCGGAGTTCGAGCCGTATCTCGAAGTGGCGTTCAAGCCCACGGGACTTGAAAATACGTTCGGCGAATATATTTCCAAGCTCGGAATGAAACAACTCCGCATTGCGGAAACGCAGAAATACGCGCACGTGACCTTCTTCTTCAACGGCGGCAACGAGACCCCGTATGCGGGTGAGGACAGAGTGCTGATCCCCTCGCCGCAGGTCGCGACCTTCGATATGAAGCCGGAGATGAGCGCGCCCGAGATCACCGACAAGGCGATCGAATTGATCAAAGAGAAGAAGTACGACGTGATGGTTCTTAACTACGCCAACTGCGATATGGTCGGACACACCGGCATTATGGAGGCGGCGATGAAAGCCGTCACCACCGTCAACGCGTCGGTCGAGCGCCTGATCAAGGCGATCCTCGAGGCGGGCGGTATGGCGATCGTCACCGCAGACCACGGCAATGCTGACGTCATGATCGCGGAAGACGGATCTCCGATGACCGCGCACTCGCTGAACCCCGTGCCCTTCATTCTCGTGGATGACCGCTACAAGGGCAGAACGCTCGCAAAGGGCGGCGTGCTGGCGGACATCACCCCGACATTGCTGGACGTGATGGGCGTTGCTCAGCCCGCCGAAATGACGGGACACAGCCTGATAGAGCGCGTATAAGGCGGCATATACTTCGCTACAATTTCAAAAGGAAGCAGTTACGTACAAAAGTACGCGCCTGCTCCCTTTTTTATTGAGCACTCGTCTCTACCGCCCTCTCCGCGCTCTATCAAGCTGTGTTGAGTTAGTAGATGCGTCTGCGGGTTTTTTCGTCTCGGGGTCCCCGAGAAACGGATCGTTTCTTGGGGTGCATTTACCTCGTCTAGCTATTACTCTTTGCGCTCAATTAGGGAATGTTTTTTGATTCTCCGCGCTCGATCAACCTAATGTCAAGGGAGTACCAAGGGACTTCAAGGAGATAATGAAAAACAGTCGGAAAAGGCTCCCGACTGTTTTTGCGAATGCTGTTTATTATTTATCCGTACTTTCGAAGAATTGCATCGGGTCGACCTTTTCGCCTGCCTCGTTCCAGACCTCGAGGTGCAGGTGGGGGCCTTTGTGCTTCTCGAAGGTGCCGGTTTCGGCGATCTTGCCGATCACGTCGCCTTTCTTGACGTCGGCGCCGACCGACACGTTGACGTCGCTGCCGAGCAGGGAGTAGATGGTTTTCATGCCGTTCTTGTGCAATACGACGACTTCGGTGCCTCTGAGGACGCTGGTCGTAATGCTCTCCACCTTGCCGTCATAGACGCATTTGACCTCGGTGCCCGTTTCCGCCGCCACGTCGTAGGCTTCGTGCGTCGCCCATTGGTTCAAGGTGGCGTTGTAGACCAGCGTGTCGTTCGCGAAGACGCCCACCGTTTCCCCTTCGAGCGGGAGAGAGAAGAGCACTTCGTCCGAGACGGTCGGTTCGGTCACGGGATCGGTCGTCGTCGGCTCGGCGTTAGCGTCGATCGTCGGGGTGGTGTCCTGTATGGTCGGCTGTTCCTTCGCCGCGACGTCCACCGCGTCTCCCGCATTCTTCTGCCTGATGGCATAGGTCACGGCGACCATCGTGGCGATCGCGATCACGCAGACGATCATAAGTATTAAGTAAAGGTTCTTTTTGAGAAATGCCGCAAATTTCGCATTCTTGGGTTTGTTGGTTTTTTCCATTTTCTTACCTCCGTCACGGTAATTATGGACGGCGGCGGAGATCTTATACTCTCGAAAAGAAAAAACTTTTCGGCGACGCGAAGGGTGCAATTTCTCAACGCTCTTGACTATACAATGTAGATTTCTTATAATAAAAATATGAGAAAGATCAGTATGTGCGGTTTCGGAGCAATCGAGCGGATCGGCGCGGATCGCCTCTTCGAGCTGGCGGCTCGGGTAGGATTCGACGCGATGGATTTTTCGCTCTATCAAGGCAGTAAGCGTCTCGTCCTCGACCTCGGCGTCGAAGGGACGATCGAGGAGCAGGGCGCTACGATCAAGAGGATCGCGGAGAAGTACGGCTTGGTGATCGGGCAGACCCACGCCCCCTTCGGCTTCCGCGCGGGCGACGCGACGGAAGAGGAGATCCTCGAGGTCTATCGCGGAGCGGTACGCGCGACTGCCGCGCTCGGCGCGAATAAGATGGTATTGCACCCGATCAAGTTCGACGATTGTGCGAACGGATACCGCCAGCAGGAATGCTTTGACCTAAACCTGCGCGTCTTCGATCGTCTCCGTCCCACCCTCAGGGAATACGGCGTCAAGGGGATGCTGGAGAATATGTTTTTGACCGTTCGCGTCGAGGGGATCCCCTGTCTCGTCCGCACGATCTATTCGACGGGCGAGGAACTCAGACGGGCGGCGGACGCCCTCGGCGAGGAGTTCGGCGTCTGTCTGGACAGCGGTCACGCGCTGATCACGGGCGAAGATCTGCCCGCCACGGTGCGTGCGATCGGTGGAAAACTCGGCGTACTGCACCTACACGACAACGACGGAGAGCGGGACGATCACCTGCCGCCTTACCTCGGTAAACTGGACTTCGACGCGCTGATCCTTGCGCTCCGCGAAGTCGGCTACGAGGGGAATATCAATTTCGAAGTGGATTTCGTACGCATTCCCGAAGACCTCATCGAGATCCAAATGAAGTATCTACACGAGGTCGGTCTGCGGTTTTGCCGCATCTTGGACGGAGAATGATATGCAAACGGTGAAAGTGAATGCCTCTACCCCCTACGAAGTCGTGATCGGCGCGGGCGTGTCCGCGAAGATCGGCGACTATTTGATCGAACTCGGATGTAAGGGCAAGGTGATGATCGTGACGGACAGCCACGTCGCGCCTCTTTATGCGGAAGGGGTTGCGGACGAACTTGTTTATCGCGGGTTCGAGCCCAGCATCTATACCTTCGACGCGGGTGAAGAGTCCAAGACCTTGAAGGTGTACGGCGAGATCCTATCTTTCCTTGCGGAAGAGGGATTCTCCCGCTCGGATACCGTGCTCGCCCTCGGCGGCGGGGTCACGGGAGATATGGCGGGATTCGCCGCGGCGACCTATATGCGCGGCGTCACCTTCATCAATATGCCGACGACCCTGCTCGCGGCGATCGATTCTTCTGTCGGGGGCAAGACCGCCGTGGATCTGCCGCAAGGCAAGAACCTGGTCGGCGCCTTTTATCAGCCGTCGCTCGTACTCTTCGATACCGACTTCATAAAGACCCTTCCGTACGACGAGATCCGCAACGGGCTCGGCGAAGGGGTCAAGTACGCGGTGCTCGAAGGGGGCAGGATCTTCGAGATCTTGTCCGAAGGCTTGACCTCGGAAACCCTCGAAGAGTTCATCTGTCTGTGCGTGGACGCCAAGCGCCGCATCGTCGAAGCGGACGAGAAAGAGGGCGGCACGCGTAAACTTTTGAACCTCGGGCATACCGTCGCGCACGCGGTGGAGACCTTGACCGAATTCGTCGTTCCGCACGGCGTCGCGGTCGCGTACGGGGTGCGTGTGATGGCGCGCCTTGCCAATCAACGCGGCGAACTGTCCGAAGAGGAGTTCTATAAGATCGAAGAGATCCTGTTGACCAACGACCTCGCGCTCGAGCTCAACCCGATCGAGGAATTGATCCCCTATTTCACAGCGGACAAAAAGAGGGCGGGGGATACCCTTACGCTCGTCACGATCGCGGGGATCGGCGATTGCCGCCTGACCGAGATCGCGATCGAGGACGCGGGCGCGTATTTTATGGTATAAGAAAATGGCGGACTACTGTTTGATCGGAAAAAGGCTGGATTACAGCTATTCCAAGGTCGTCCACAATAAGCTCGGCTACGACTACGACTTGACCGAAGTCAAAGAGGAAGACCTCGGCGCGTTTATGCGTTCCCGCCGTTACAAGGCTTTCAACGTCACGATCCCCTACAAGCGGGCGGTGATCCCCTATCTCGACGAACTGTCCGAAGAGGCGGCGGCGCTCGGCGTCGTCAATCTCGTTCGGGACGAAGGGGGCAAACTCAAAGGCTACAATATGGATATCCGCGGAATGGAGTATGCCCTCGCGCGCACGGGGCTCTCCCTCGCGGGCAAAAAGGTCGTGATCCTCGGCACGGGCAACACGTCGGATACGGCGGCGTATCTCGCAGGGCGGGCGGGCGCTTCGTCCATCGTCAAGATCTCGAGGAGCGGCGAAGACAATTACGACAATCTCTCCCGTCACGCGGATGCAGCCTACCTGATCAATACCACTCCCGTCGGCACCTATCCCGCTAACGAGGACGTGCTGGTCGATCTCGCGATCTTCCCTCGGCTCGAAGGGGTGCAGGAAGTCATATACAATCCCTTCAAGACCCGTCTCGCCTTGCAGGCGGAAGACAGGGGACTACCGGTCGCGACCGGTCTCGATATGCTGGTCGGGCAAGCGGCGTATTCGGCGGAACTTTTCCGCGGGACGCGCCCTGCGGCGGAGCGTGTCGACGAGATCGTCAGAGAGATCCTATCGGAAGAAAGAAATATCTTCTTGATCGGAATGCCCTCCTGCGGCAAGTCCACGATCGGACGCGCGCTCGCGCAGAGGCTCGGTCGTCCCTTTATCGACGTGGACGAGGAGATCGTGCGGGCGCACGGCAATATCCCCGACATCTTTCGGAGCGAAGGGGAAGAGGCGTTCCGCGCCTACGAATGCGAGGCGCTCGCCGAGATCGCGAAGGGACACGGCAGGGTGGTCGCCACGGGCGGCGGTGCGGTGGAACGCGAAAGGAATATACTCAATATGCGCCAAAACGGCGTGATCGTCTATTTAAAGCGCGACCTATCCGCGCTCTCCGACGAAGGGAGACCCCTCAGTCAAGGGGGTAGGATCGGGGCGCTGTACGAACGGCGCAAGCCTCTCTACGAGTGGGCTGCGGACGTGGCGGTATCCAACGACGGCACCCCTGCCGAGGCGGTGGAGCGCATCGCAAACGAGGTGAAGAAACTATGAAAATACTTGTGATCAACGGCGTGAACCTGAATATGCTCGGCGTGCGAGAGCCGGATCTCTACGGCAAGAAGGACTATAAGTCCCTCGTCCGCGAGATCAAGGCGCACGCGAAGGAGATCGGCGTAAAGGTAACTTGCGTGCAAAGCAACTGCGAGGGGCGGCTCGTGACCTACATTCAGCGCGCTCTCGGCAGGTACGACGGCATCGTGATCAACCCCGGCGCCTACACGCATACCTCGGTCGCTCTCCTCGACGCCTTGAAAGCGGTGTCGATCCCGACCGTTGAAGTGCATCTGACCGACGTGGACAGCCGTGAAGAGTATCGCAAGATCAGCTACGTGTCTGAATACGCCTTTCTGCGCGTGACGGGCAAGGGCTTTAAGGGGTACATGGAGGCGATGGACGCGATCAAGGAGAGGACGAAATGAAGATCGCCGTCGCATCCGACATCCACGGCTCGCTTCCTGCGGCAAAGGCTTTTCTCGACCGTGCCGCCGCGCTCGGCGCGGACAAGATCCTACTTCTCGGCGACCTATATTATCACGGCGCGCGCAATCCTCTGCCCGAGGGCTACGCCCCGATCGAGCTCGCGAAACTCCTGAACGCAAATAAGGATCGCCTGCTCGTGACGCGCGGCAACTGCGACAGCGACGTGGACGTGACGGTGTCCGAGTTTGATCTCCTGCCCGCCCTGATCCTCGCGCTCGGGGACAAGACGGTCTTTGCCTCGCACGGCGATCGCTACGACGTCGACCGACCGCCCGTCGGCTACTACGACCTCGTACTATACGGGCATTATCACACTTGTTTTATCCGCGAGAAGGATGGCGCTGTTTTCGCGAATCCCGGCTCGCTTTCCCTGCCCAAAGGGGGGACGTGTCCCGCCTTTTTGCTCCTTGACGAAAGCAAGATCACGCTGTACGCGCTGTCGGGGGAGATATTGGAGGAGCACGTCCTGTGATCGACCTGCACCTGCACCTTGACGGTTCTTTGACGCCGACGGAGATCGTCGAATTGGCGCATATGTCGAAAGTGTCGCTTCCGACCGAGGACCCAGAAGAATTGCGCTCTCTCTTGACCTTCGACGGCAGAGGAACTCTCAACGATTATCTCAAAAAGTTTGAATTGCCCCTCTCGGTCTTGCAGACCCGCGAGACGGTAGGCTATGCCGTGTACCTGCTCGCGGGTAGGTTACGGGCTCTTGGTTGCGAATACGCCGAGATCCGTTTCGCGCCGATCCTGCATACCCACAGGCAGTTCAGCGCGGACGGCATCTTGCGGGGGGCGCTCGACGGGCTCAACGAATCCAAGTTTCCCGCCAAACTCATTCTGTGCTGTATGCGCGGCGCGACGGAGCGGGAGAACCTCTCGACGGTGTGCCTCGCCGCGAAATACCATCGGGACGGGGTGGTCGGCGTGGACCTTGCGGGAGCGGAAGCGCTCTATCCCACCGAGGGCTATCGCGAAGTCTTCTCCCTGGCCTCTCGCCTCGGTCTCAATATCACTATCCATGCGGGAGAAGCCGCAGGCGAGGACAGCGTGAAAGCCGCTTTGGACTTCGGCGCAAAGCGCATCGGTCACGGCGTCGCGGCGGCTAGAAGCAGTAGCCTTCTCGAGAGGATCAAACGAGACGACGTGCTGATCGAATCCTGCCCCACCAGTAACGTGCAGACGGGCGCGGTCCCCTCGCTCGGGGAGCATCCGATCGGGCGGTTTTTGGCAGAAGGCGTTCCCGTCGCGTTGTGCACGGACAATATGACGGTGTCGGATACCGATCCGGTGCGGGAATGGGAGCGGGTCAAAGGGGCGCTTTCCCTTACGGACGCCGATCTCGACCGCCTGACCGAGAACGCCCGCAAGCACCGTTTTTGCTGAGTTATTCGTTGTTTTTTCAAAAGAACCCCTCTTGCTTTTTCAGCGGAAAATATTGTATAATATTTTTAATACGAATCACGGGTGGTGTCTATGGATAATTTTCCGATAGTTAAAACGAGCGCGATCGAGATCAAAGGCAAAGCCAAAAGCGGCAAGATCAAGGTCGTCAAGTACGACAGGAGCTTCCTCTCTCTGATCATTCAAAACGCAAAGGCGAAAGGCTTTTATTCCGATCTGAAAAACTATTTTTTGTCCTTCGAGAAGGTCAAAGCGCGCACCGCCTGGGGCGCGGAAAACTTTATGGTTGGCAGCGAAGCGGTCGTCAGACTGGTCGTTCGCGGCGGGACGCTCTGCGTGCTGTTGGCGCTCGATCCGAACGGCTATAACCAAAAGGACTATCCGCATCTAGATTACTCCGATGACAAGGACTATCACACCACGCCGTTCTTTATCCCCGTACGCAATGCCGCGGAGTTCAAGATCGCGCGCAGAATGGCGGCGGAAGCCTTCACGTTGCGCTGCGTCTATACCGTGGATTTCCCCGCGCGCACCGATTACGTTTCGGCGCTGCCGATGCAGAAGGACGAAGCCCTCGTCAAGAAAGGCTTTATCAAGAAGAGCGAGAGCGAGATGAGTGAGGCGGACGCGAAAAAGGCGATCGCCGCCGCGATCAAAGCCGAGGCGGACGAGGAGAAGGAGCTCGAGTTCTTCGACGCCAAAAAGCCCGTCAAGAAGAAGGAAGAGCAACCCGCGGAGCCCGTCGATCCCGACGCGATCGAGCGTTCGGACGAAGAGGATACCCTCTACGAGATCACGGACGACGGCGTGCTCACGACCATCTATTACGATCGGAGCTTTACCGCCCGCATCATTCAAAACGAGAGAGCGAAACACTTTTACAGCGAGATCAAGAACTTCGCGCTGTCTTTCGGGCTGAAGTCTCGGCGCGTCAAGTCCCGCGTTTCGTGGCGTGGCGATAGGTTTTATTTCGGGCGGACGCCGTATTTCTACGCCAAGGTGCGCGGCAAGACGTTGTGCTTGTATCTCGCGCTCGATCCCGCCGCGTATGACCGGAACATTTATCACCAGATCGACGTATCCGATCGGAAATGCTATCAAAAGACCCCGATGATGGTTCGCGTCAAGAGCGACCTCGGTCTCAAAAAGGCGCGCAGATTGATCGCGGGGATGCTGACGGCGGGCGGACTGGACGGCAAGGAACTGCTGGCGGTGGACTACGTCGCGATGTATCCTTATGAGGAGACCGAGCCGCTGATCGAGCGCAAGCTGATCAAGCGCGTGGAGCGCAAACCGTGGGATATCCCCAAGCGCGAGCCCGATCCCGAAGAGGTGGAGTTTGAGCTGGCGGAAGACCCGACCGCCGAAGAGCCGCTCGAGGACGACGCGATCACAGAGCCGGAGTCCGAAGAAGTGATCGAAGAAGAGATCGAAGAACCCGTCGAGGAGAGCGAAGAGCCTAACGAAGAGGAGGACGATCAAGAGGAGATCGAAGACGTCGACTTCGAACCGGCGGAGAGCGAAGAACCCGAAGAAGGAGAGAATGACCCGACGGACGAAGAAGAGGACGAAGAGGAGACCGAAGAAGTCGAGTTCGAGCTCGCGGAAGAGGAAGAGGACGAGGTGGAAGAGGTCGCTTTCGAACTGGCGGACGAAGGCTCGGACGACGAGGCGGAAGAGGTCAGTTTCGAGCTGGTCGAGGAGGAACCGTTATCGGACGAAAGCGGTATGGAAGCATACGCCGCGGCAGACAGCGAAGGCAGATACGTCACGCTGAAAAAGTACGTGCGCGGGTTCGTTGCGAAGATGCGGCAGGGGGATCAGTCGCGCAAGGACTATTACGCGAGGATCAAGGCGAGATTGCTGTCCTTCAAGGGGATCAAGCTGTCCGAGAGTTTCGCGGGAGACGCCTTCAAGAAGGGTTCGCGCGTGCTCGTGAAATCCCGCATTCGCGGCAAGACGCTGTGTCTTTTCTTCGCCTTGAACGTAGATAACTATAAAGAGAGCGTCTATCATCAAAAGTACAAGGGCGACACCAAAGCGTACGCCTCTACGCCGATGATGATCCGCGTCAAGAGCGAACTCGGTATGAAACGCGCCCTGCGTTTGATCGCCGAGCTGGAGCGCAATTATCTCCTGGCTCCGGGTGAGCACGTCTCCACACGCGACGTTCGCGAGACCTTCCTCTACGAGGAGACCGCCGAGTTGGTCAAGCAGGGGCTCATTAAGACCAGACTCGTCACGGTCACGGAAGACGAGGCGAAAGAACTGCTCAAGAAGAAGGCGAAATAGGGCTCGTATCGGCGCTGATCGGTATGAAACGGCGACACCGAAAGGTATCGCCGTTTTTTGTTTTATGCGTTTTTCCCGTATGGTTTTCTCGCCCTAAAAGCCGATCGCCGTGGACGATATTTGCCGAAAAGCGTTTTAAGCTACCTGCCGTGCTTCGTTGCCTAGGCGGCTCCCGCTTTTTCGCAGCTCTCTTTTTCCGGTCAGAGCAGAATGCAGATCATGCCGCCTCTGCCTTCGTTGACCATTCTGCCGAGGGTGCGGCGAACCTTGTTTTGCGCGTCGGCGGGGATCCCCGAGAGTTTGCCCGCGATCTCCTCGCGCACGAGGGTATGGAGGGATTTTCCGAAGAGGTTGGTTTCCCAGATCCCTTTCTTGTTGGTCTCGAATTCGGACAAGAGGTATTTGACCAGTTCTTCTCCCTGCTGCTCCGAGCCGACGATCGGGTCGACTTCGGCGCCTACGTCCACTCGCATGATGTGCAGGGAAGGAGCGGACGCCTTGAGACGGACGCCGCATTTGCCCGATTGCTTGAAGATCTCCGGTTCTTCGAGCACCATCTCGTCGATCGTGGGCGCGACCACGCCGTAGCCCTTTTCCTCGACGTCGGCGAGGGCGCCTTTCAGTTTCTCGTAGGCGCGACCCGCTTCGGACAGATAGCGGACGTAGGTCATCATGCCGTATTCGCCGCTGATCTCTGTGCCCGTTTCCTCGGACAATACCTTATAGAAGAGTCCATCGGCGGGTGCGACCGAAAGGGTCGCTTTGCCGCAGGAAGCGTCGGCGGCGTCCAGGGTGCAAGAGGAGAAGTATTCGCTCCCGTCCGTCAGATCGGAGAGGGCGCCGAGGTCTCTCATACGCTTGACGTTATCTACCCGTTCGGCGATCCTCTCCACGAGGGCGGACAGGATGGTGTTGCCGTCGGATAAAGCGCGCATCCAGTCGGGGATAATGAAGTCGAGGGTCTTGATCGGGAACTCCAAGAGGATCTTTTCGAGTACGTCGCGGAAGTCCTCTTCGCCCATCTTGAGTACGTCCTTCGCAAGGACGGTCACGCCGTAGCGTTCGGACAGAGCCTCCGCGAGTTTCACGGTGTCCGGCGAGGCGGGGGTCTTGCTGTTCAGGATCACGACGAAGGGCTTGCCGAGCTGTTTCATCTCGCGCACGACGCGCTCTTCCGCCACGAGGTAGGAGCCGCGCGGAATGTCGGTCACGGAGCCGTCCTGCGTGACCACCACGCCGATCGTGGAATGATCGCGAATGACTTTTTCGGTGCCGATCTCCGCCGCTCTCTCAAAGGGGATCTCCTCTTCCTGCCACGGTGTATGCACCATACGGGGCTTGCCGTCTTCCTTGTCGCCTTCCGCGCCTTCGACCATATAGCCTACGCAGTCGATCAAGCGCACCTTCGCGTTGACCTTGTCGCCGACCGTCAATTTGATCGCGCCTTCGGGAACGAACTTCGGCTGGGTCGTCATCACGATCTTGCCTCCCGCGGATTGCGGCATTTCGTCCTTCGCGCGTTTTTGTTCGCTTTCGTCCGCGATCTCGGGAAGGATCAGACTCTCCATAAATCGTTTGATAAAGGTGGATTTGCCCGTGCGCACGGGACCCACCACGCCGATGTAGAGGTCGCCCTTCGTCCTCGTGGCTATATCTTGATAGAGATCATATTTGTCCATACACGCCTCCTGAAACGTTATCCGTAATATATACGAACCCGCGAGGAAGAATATGACAAAACAAAAAGCCTCTCGAGCGAGAGGCGAAAGGGAAGGATCAGCCCAAGCCGAGACGTTCGCGCCATGCGTTCTCGGAGACCAGATCGGGAAGGGCTTTTCTATAAGCGCGCGCGACTTTTTTGTATTTGATTAGGAACTTGAACCAGTATCCGATCAGGCGGAATCCCGCACGGAAGAGCATAGAGCGCTTTTGCACGGTCACGAAACCCTTTTGGGTCAGCGGATTGTACTGTAACACGCGGCGCGCGCGATAATAGAAATAGGCTTTTTCCTTGGTGATGTCGACGAGGCGGTAGTCTTCCTTCTTTGCGGGTAGGAGTTGCCCGTTCAGGGTCAGCGCTTTGAATAGCTTGCAGACGTTGGACTGCGCCAAGGGGGAGGTGCGGTCGCAGTCGTATCCCATCGCCGTGAGCTCTTCGTTTGTCAGGTACTTTTCACCGAGCGAACGGAGTTCCGCGTGCAGTTTCTCTTGGTCGATCTGCCCGAAGGCTTGCGGCCCGAGCAGGAAGTCGTCGAAGGCTTTGTAGACGAGATCCAGCACGAAATAGCGTTGGAAGACGAGGGCTTTCGCCACGGCGCGGAAGATTACCGCGAGGGAATGCAAGAGTCCGCCCTGTTTGGGATAGAGTGCGTTGAGGATCAGTTCGTTGCGCTTGGCGTAGTATTCGAGCGGCGCGCTGTATTTGTTGCCGAACGCCTCGTGCAGGACGCCGACGCCGTTTAAGAGCACGAACTTCGCACCCGTTGCGCGCATACAGTATTCCACGTCGTCTATCTTGATGAAGAAGGGGAAAGGCAACCCGATCCTTTTCGGCAGAGTGACCGAGAAACAGTTGAACCACCAGGCGGTATATTCCGCGGGGCGTAGCGGGTCGGCGTTGCGGAGCAAGGCGTGTTTCGTGGTGAGATCCGCTCCGCCGTTTCGGGGAATGACGAACAATCCGTTCCAGCGGGAGCCGAATTCGTATTGCAAGTACGGCTTGTCCAAAACCAGCATCGACGCGCCGACGATCACGTTCTCGGGATCGGTCGCGTAGGAAAGCAGGGCGGCGGTGCGAAGGAAGACTTCGCTCTCGAAAGAGATGTCGTCGTCGGTCAGTAGGATATGGCTGAAGCCTTCCGAGGCGCAGATCTCCATTATGCCGCGCGTGAATCCGCCCGATCCGCCGAGATTTTTGTTTTTGATCAGGCGTGCGCCGGGGACGTCCTCGGGGGCGAGGGTATTGCCGTTGTCTGTCACGAAAACCGCGAACCGATCCTCGGGTAGATCGCGGACGAGGGTGGCGACGTTCTTTTTCACGAATGTTTCGCGCTTGAAGGTCGTGATTGCGATGCCGATCTTCACGTCCTGCTTCGGGTCGTCTTCCGCTTCGACGTATCCGCCGAAAAAGGCGGAATCGCCGCGCGCCGTCAGGGACAGATAGAGAATGCCTTTCCCCTCGAGCGCGGATAGCGAAAGGGGAATGGTCACGACGCCGTTCTCCTCTCCGTGATAGGTCGTCTCGGCGAGGATCTCGTCGACGCAGTCGGTTTTGTCGCTCGTGAAGCGGGACAGGTGGAGCGAGACCGTCAGATCGCCTCGCACGGTCGCCACGTAGCGGACGCGGTCGATCGCGGTGTGTTCAAGGTAGGTTGCGTAGTCGAAGACGTTGTAATAGCAGTCCAGAGAGAGGGTGCTCTCTGCAGGAAAAGAAAGGGCGTCGCCCTCGGTGTGGGCGATCCCGTTCTTGATCCTATAATATAGGGTGTTCTCTTGCGGCAGATCCCCCGATGGCAGGAGCAGCGTAAAGAGGCGGCGGTCTTTTTCCATCAGATCGTCTTGACAAAATCTTTGAGATAGGCTTTGACTTTCTTTCCGATCGGGGAACGCAGGGCGTACTCGACGTTCGCTTGCAGGAAACCGAACTTGTCGCCGATGTCGTAGCGAATGCCCTCGAACTCGTAGGCGTAGGCGCCCTCGGTCTTGAGGATCGAACGGATCGCGTTCGCGAGAATGATCTCGCCGCGGTCGAACGGGGTGTGCTCCAGAGCGTCGAACATCGAATAGGGTAGGACGAATCTGCCGAGCGAGCAAAGGTCGGAGGGGAGCTTGTCGATCGGGGGCTTCTCCACGATGTCGTCGATCTTCGTGAGTCTGCCGTCCATCTTGTCGTAGGCGATCACACCGTATTTGATCGCTTCGATGGGTTCGCGGCGTTGGCAACCGACGATGGTCTTGCCGCCTGTCCTGATGAAAGCGTTGATCAGTTGCTTGGTCGCGGGATTTTCGGGACTGTAGATGATGTCGTCGCCGAAAAGTACGCTGATGGGTTCCTTATTCGCAAACTCTTTGGCAAGCAGGATCGCGCTGCCGTTTCCGTTCAAGACTTTCTGCGTCGCATAGTGGAACTTCACTTTTCCGAGCAGGTCTTTCAGTTCTTCCAATCCCGGTTTTTCGAGCGCGTCGTAGACTTCGTGCGGGGAGAAATAGGTGTTGATCGCTTCTTTGCCGTCGTTTACGATGATCAAAATGTCCTTTGCGCCGGACAGCACCGCTTCCTCCACTATGTAGTGCAGGGTGGGTTTGTCCACGATGGTCATCATCTCTTTCGGGACGGCTTTGGTGGAAGGCAGGAATCTCGTACCGAGTCCCGCCGCGGGGATCACGGCTTTGGTCACTTGAATGTTTTGTTTCGTTTCGCTCATATAGGTCTCCTTTTAAGGGTTATTTTTACAATCTTCGGAATACGCTTTGCTGACTTTGTCCGCGTCGTCGTACATCACGATCTCGCCGTTCTTGATCCACAGAGCGCTCTTGCACAGTTGTTGCACCTGCGAGGCGGAGTGGGAGACGAGGAGCAGAGTGGTGCCCGCTTGTTGCAGTTCCGCGATCTTCTTCGCGCACTTGTCGCGGAATGCCGCGTCGCCGACGCCGAGCACTTCGTCCACGATCAATAGGTCGGGTTTGACGTCCACGGCGATCGAGAAGCCGAGGCGGGCGACCATACCTTGAGAATAGTTCTTCAAGGGCATATCCATAAACTCTTCGAGTTCGGCGAACTTGACGATGCTGTCGTATTTCGCTTGCATCTCCTTCTTGCTGAATCCGAGCATCGCGCCGTTCAAGAAGACGTTTTCTCTGCCCGTGGCGTTGCCGTCGAATCCCGCGCCGAGTTTGAGGAGCGGGACGATGCTGCCGCGCACGTGGATGCACCCTTCCGTCGGGTCGATGATGCCCGAGATCAGTTTGAGCAAGGTACTCTTGCCCGCGCCGTTTCTGCCGAGGATGCCGACGCTTTCGCCGCGATTTACGTGGAAAGAGATATTTTTCAGCACCCAAAAGTCCTTGTATTTGAGTTGCCGTTTGACGAGCTTTATGAAGAACTCCTTGACGTTGTCTATCTTCTGCGTGGGCAGACGAAAGCGCATCGAGACGTCCTTTACCTCTACGAGGGTGTCGTGCTGTTCGGGTATCGCGTTTGATTTCTTGATCTCGTCCATAGCGCCCTCCTTAAATATACAGCAGGAACTTCTTTTTCGAGAAGTGGAAGAAGAGGAACCCGACGAGGCAGGTGCCCGCGCCCCAGGCGAGCATAATGCCGTGTTCCGCAAGAGAGGGGACGGAGCCCATCAAGATCGTGCGGAAATAGGTGACGTAATGATACATCGGATTGAGTTTCAAGATCGCGGTCGCGGTTTGGTGCCCCTTGATCATCTCGAGGGAGTAGAACAGGGGGGTCAGATACATCCAGAGGGTCAGCACGACCGAATAGATATGCTGAATGTCGCGGAAGCGAATGTAGATCGTCGAGAGGATAAAGGAAACGCCGAGCGAGAACAACATCAGGAAAGGCAGGAAAGGCACGATGGTCAAAAGGAGCGTGAAATGGAATCCCACCCCCGGTTTATTGAGGAAAAAGAGCATCACGATGAACAGCGCGATCATCGAGAAAAAGAAGTTCACGACCGCGGACAGTACGTTGGAGATCGGGAAGATCTCGTGTACGAGGCGGGTCTTGGACAAAAGATCGTAATTGTTGACCATGCAGGGAAGCGCGTTCGAGGTCGCGTTTCGCATCAAACCGAATACGATATTACCCGAAAGAATGTAGACGGGATAGAAAAGTCCGTCCATTTGGTTGCGGTTGAAGATCATCGAGAAGACCAGCGCGATCACGACCATATTCAGCAGCGGATTGAGGACCGTCCACACGATCCCGAGCACCGAATTGCGATATTGATTGCGAACGTTGCGGTTCACGATCGAGAACAAGGTGTTTATCGAACGACGAAACTTCTCTTTCCCGCTCGATTCCTCATAGTATTTTTTTTGCATTCCTACCTCTTATGTACCGGGGCGCGTTCACGCCCGTTTAACGTTACGTTATTTATAAAACTATATCATAGCGCGTGTGCCGATGTCAAGCGGCGAAAAAAGAAGGTCGCGGCTCTCGACCGTAGTATGTACGAAAAGCGGTATTTTACGAGATTCAATCCTTGATGAGGAAAACGCGCGCTCTGTGCGCTTCTTTCGTGAGAGGCAGCGCGCCTTTTAAGACGCGGCGCTCGCCGTCCACGCAGAAGGGCGTGTCGCCAAGAAGGGTGACGAGCGCGGAAGACAGGGACACGAAAGTCAGGTTCTTGCCGTGATATTCCTTGTTGAATCCGATGAAAAAGGCGCGGAAGAAGGGGAAAAACATCTTGATCCGCCCCCAAAGGTTATCCTTTTTGGGTGCCTTGATCAAGAGCAGTTGCAGTTCGTCCGAATTGTCGCGATACAGCCGATTGAAACGGAAGCCGAAACACCGCACGGCGTTGGAGAACATGATGAGGGTGTAGGTGCCTTGGTCGGTGAGTTTTTCACTCTCGATCTTCGCGTCGATCCGATGCACCTTGTAGGCGGCGAGAACTTTGGAAAAATAGGCGAAGATCTTAAAGCGGCGCTTGGACTTCGCGCTCGGGGACTGCCCGATGTCGGTGAAGGAACCCGCCGCCGCCACGTAGGAAAAGTCGCGGTCGCCGAATCTGCCGAGTTTCGCGAGAGAACAAATGCCGTTCCCCTTGACCCCTTTTGCCGTCTCGTTGAAGGTGCCGACGGGCAAATAGTAGATGTCGATCTCACGATCATGGCAGAGGTTCAGCGCGTTGTTCAAGGTGCCGTCTCCGCCGCAAACGATCAGCTTCTCCACGCCGTCGACCGAATACTCGTCGTCCACGCCGAGAATGTATTTCACGGTGACGTCGTCTTCCGCGGCGTATTTGCGGATCAGTTCCTTGGGTTTGACCTTGGACGCGTTTCCGCTGAGCGTGTTGATCACAAGCAGACAGTTCATTTGACCTCGACAAAAAAATGGTTTATAATATATTATTATACACGATACGCTCGTCCTATGCAACTAACAATTGCGGATCGCGCATACTGTCTGAGAGGGGCTATGTACAAGGCTTTCAAATGGATGATGGATAGATTGCTTGCCTTGGTCGCGATAGCGTTGCTGTCGCCGGTTTTCCTTTTGTTGATGTTGGCGATCGTTTTGGACAGCAAGGGCGGCCCTTTCTTCGTCCAAAAGCGCGACGGGTATAAGAAAAAGACCATCAAGGTCATCAAGTTCCGCACGATGTTCTCGACAGATTTCGCTTTCGACATCGATCACCCCGTGGTGGAAGCGGGCGATCCCCGCGTCACACGCGTCGGAGGATTCCTGCGCCGTACCAAACTCGACGAATTGCCGCAATTGATCAATATCCTGAAGGGGGATATGAGTTTCGTCGGTCCGCGCCCTTTGCTCCCCGTCTATACCCCGAGATACGAGCGTTGGGAGTTCCAGAAGTTCGCGGTGCGTCCCGGGTTGACGGGCTTGCCGCAGGTCAAGGGTAACGGCTATCTCTCCGTCCAAAGCCGCAGCTACTACGACGCGCTCTATACCGAGCAGATCTCCCTTTGGACGGATTTCAAGATCATTTTGTTGACCGTCGGCGTGATCCTCTTCGGCGAAGAACGCTTTAAGAAGGAAGCGACCCGAGAGGAGATCGAAGCGCTGAAAAGTCGCTATCAACCCACCGTCGAGACGCCGCCCGAAGATCCCTCGTCCGTCGAGGCTTCGCCCGCCGAGATCCCGTCCGAGGACTCTACGAACGAGGAACCTACGACCGAGGAATCCACGACTGAGGAATCCACGACTGAGGAATCCACGAGCGAGGAACCCTCGAAGGATGTGATCCCGACTGAGCGGATCGCCTCTGACGCGGACGCCGTGCAACCGACCGAGGGGAAGAAGAAATGAACGCGAAGCTCCTCGTATGTTGCCATAGCGAAAGCGCGAAAGGCGCTAAGATCGCACCCACCGTGCTCGCGGGAGCGGCGCTCGGGAAGGGGGAGGTCGTGTGCGACTATCGTGACGACGACGGCGAGAATATCTCTATCCTGAATCCCGTCTACAACGAGTTGACCGTCCTGTATTGGGCGTGGAAAAACTACGACAAACTCGGCGATCCCGACTATCTCGGGCTGATGCACTATCGCCGCTACTTCTATTTCGACCCGAATACGCCTGACGTTCGGCTACGCACCGACGCGCCGCAGGATCGCCTTGCCGAGAAATCACTCCTCGGAGAAGAGGCGGTCGAGGCTCTGCTTGAGAAGGGAGACTTCATCTGTCCGCGTCCCTCGCGGCGGCTGTCCGTCTACAAGCACTACGCGATGACCCATCGAGCCGAGGACCTCGATCGTGCCGTGGCGATCCTCAAGAGGCTCTGTCCGGACTATGCCGAGGCGGCGGACGAATACCTTGCGGGCAACGAAAACTATTTCTTCAATATGTTCGTCTTTCCAAAAGAGATCTTTTTCCGTTACGCCGCGTTCCTTTTCCCGATCCTCGAGACCTACCTTGCGGAGAGCGGATCGGACGCGCGGTTGTTTGTTTCGGAGCGGCTGACGGGGATCTTCCTGCACGAATTGATCAAAGAAGGGCTCCGCCCCGTCCACCTTCCCGTCCTCTATCGGGAAGGGACGCTGAAAGAGCGCGTCAAGGGACTTTGTAGGGAGTGGAAGAGTGTGAAAGGGCTCAAAGCCAAAGCGCGCGCGGCGGCGAGATTGTTGCTTCGCAGAAGAAAGGAGAGCAGAAAGATATGAATGCTTACGAGATGGTGAATCGGGCGGTCGCGTCGGTCAGGAAGGTTACCTCTTTCGAGCCCGAGATCGCGATCGTACTCGGTAGCGGGCTCGGCGCCCTTGCGGATAAGGTCGAGGCGGAATGCGTTTTGCCCGCGAGCGAGATCGACTGCTATGGCAGAAGTACGGTCAGCGGACACAGCGGCAGGTTGATCTTCGGACGTTTTGAAGGCAAGCGGGTCGTCGTCCAGCAGGGCAGGATCCACTACTACGAAGGCTACGAGATGGGTGAGGTCGTCCTGCCCGTTCGATCGATGTGCGCCCTCGGCGCGAAGACCGTGATCTTGACCAACGCGGCGGGCGGCGTGAACGAAAGCTATGCTCCCGGCGATTTCATGGCGATCACGGGGCAGATCGCGCAGTTCGTTCCCTCTCCTCTGCGTGGGGTGAACGACGAGTCTTTCGGGACGCGCTTCCCCGATATGAGCGAGATCTATTCGCCGCGCTTGATCGCGCTTGCACGCGAAGCGGCGACGGAAGCGGGGGCTACACTCCGCGAGGGGGTCTATCTGCAAGCAAGCGGACCCAATTACGAGAGTCCCGAAGAGATCCGCGCATTCCGCACGCTCGGCGCGGACGCCGTCGGTATGAGCACGGCGGTGGAAGCGATCGCGGCACGGCATATGGGACGGGAGATCCTCGGGATCAGCCTGATCACCAATCCCGCTGCGGGCGTTTCCCGCACGCCGCTCTCGCACGAAGAGGTCAAGGCGGCGGCGGACAAGGCGGGCGAAAGATTCCTGCGCCTCGTATCCGGCGTCGTGCGGCGGCTGTAAAAAAGTAAAAAAGGGGGAGAAAACGCTTGATTTTTCTCTCTTTTTTATTTATCATCATAACAATACCTAAAAAGGAGAACGAACTATGTCGCGCATTTACGATGAACCCTCCCGCACTTTCGGAGAATATCTGTTGATCCCCGGCTATTCCTCTTCGGAATGCACTCCCGATCGCGTCTCGTTGCAGACCCCGCTCGTGAAGTTCAGAAAAGGGGAAGAATCCTGTCCCCTGACCCTCAATATCCCGATGGTCTCCGCCGTCATGCAGGCGGTATCGGACGATAATATGGCGATCGCGCTTGCAAAAGAAGGCGGCATCAGTTTTATCTACGGATCGCAGAGCGTGGAGAGTCAGGCGGCGATGGTTCGTCGTGTGAAGTCCTACAAAAAGGGATTCATCGTCAGCGATTCCAACTTGAAACCCACGTCGACCCTCGCCGACGTCCTCGCGATCAAGGAGAGGACGGGGCACAATACGATGGCGGTCACCGAGGACGGCACCTCGTTCGGCAAGCTGGTCGGCATCGTGGCGGGGCGTGACTACCGCATCGGTCACACGCCGATGGACGCCCCCGTCTCTTCCTTTATGACGCCGCTCGATAAGCTCGTGACCGCGAGCGAGGACACCAACCTCAGCCAGGCGAACGACATCATCTGGGACAACAAGATCAATACGCTCCCCCTCGTGGACAAGAAAGGAAATCTGAAGTTCCTCGTCTTCCGCAAGGACTACGATTCGCACAAAGAGAACGAGAACGAGTTGCTCGACTGCCACAAGAGCTATATGGTCGGCGCGGGCATCAATACGCGCGACTATGCCGAGCGCGTCCCCGCCCTCGTGGAAGCGGGCGTGGACTGCTTGTGCATCGACTCGTCGGAAGGATACAGCGAGTGGCAAAAGCGCACGATCGACTTCGTTCGTGAGAAGTACGGCGACGCGGTCAAGATCGGCGCGGGCAACGTGGTCAGCGCGGAAGGATTCCGTTTCCTCGCCGAGTGCGGCGCGGATTTTGTGAAGGTCGGCATCGGCGGCGGATCGATCTGTATCACCCGCGAGACCAAGGGAATCGGTAGGGGACAAGCGACCGCTGTCATCGAGGTCGCCAAGGCGCGTGACGAGTACTACAAGGAGACGGGTATCTACGTGCCGATCTGCTCGGACGGCGGCATCGTGCACGACTATCATCTGACCCTCGCCCTTGCGATGGGAGCGGATTTCGTGATGCTCGGCAGGTATTTCTCCCGTTTCGACGAGAGCCCGACCGCGAAGGTGAAGATCAACGGCACTTATATGAAGGAATACTGGGGCGAAGGGAGCGCGCGCGCCCGCAACTGGCAACGCTACGACCTCGGCGGCAGCAAGACGAACCTGACCTTTGAAGAAGGAGTCGACAGCTACGTTCCTTATGCAGGTAAGCTCAAGGACGGCGTCGCCGTCACGACCGCGAAGGTAAAGAGCACGATGTGCAACTGCGGCGCGCTCACCATTCCCGAGCTCCAAGAGAAGGCGAATCTGACCTTGGTGTCTTCGACCTCGATCGTGGAGGGTGGGGCGCACGACGTGCTTCGCAAAAACGAAATACGTTAGTGGGCGCAGATAGCGGCGCATATACGTCACTACAACTTTGAGAGGGAGCAGTTACGTACGAGAAATACGCGCCTGCTCCCTCTCTCGTTGAGCGTTCGTCTCTGCACCCCTCTCTGCGCCCACGGGTAAAGCCTCTCCGCGCTCGTTGGGGGTGGATTATGCGCCTGCAGGTTTTTTTTCGTAACGGGGTCCCCGAGAATAGAGTATTCCTTGGGGCGACTTCGCCTTGCATCTGCAACCCTTGTCCGCGCGGCCAATACCCCAAATAATTAATAATTATTCGGGGACCCCGACGGCAGCGCCGCGCTCGCTTGTTTTGTAATGCTACGCATTCCTTTCGGAACGAAGCGACCCGCAATTTCGCATTCCACATTAAAGAATTAAAGAGACGTTACGCTTCGCTTCACTTTAGCGCTAACGCGCGCACCTTTGACGATGGCAAGCGATCGTCAAAGTTGCAAACCGCTCGCTCTAGTGCTAACGCACGGATTTTTGACGATTGCGGGCAAATGAGACGCTCGGCTACGCTCGCTTTTGTGCTAACGCACGGATTTTTGACGATTGCAGGCAATGCGTCAAAAATCCTTGCCTTTTACGCGCGGAATGTATATAATTTTTTTATAGATACTGCAAAGGGGGTGCGCGCATATGGTGAAGCTTGAGTTTTACAGAGTGTTCTACGTCGTCGCGAAGACGGGCAATCTGTCCAAGGCTTCCAAAGAGCTCTTTATCTCTCAACCCGCCGTCTCTTACGGTATCAAACAGCTCGAGGAGCAACTCGGCGGCAGACTCTTCGTCCGTACGGCGAAGGGAATGGAACTCACGCCCGAAGGGCGCATGATCTACGAATACGTGTCGCGGGCATTCGACGAACTCACCGCGGCGGAGAATAAGTTTTCGCAGATGCGTGGACTTGAAGAGGGCACCGTCCATATCGGAGCGTCGGATACGATCAGCAAGTATTTCATTCTGCCCACCATCGAGCGATTCAAGCAACAGTATCCCAAGATCAATATCAAGATCACCAACCGCACGACCGACGAGATCATGAATCTCCTGAAAGGCGGCAAGGTGGATCTCGGTTTCATCAACCGCGTGGACGATACGCCGTATGCCGGCATTCGGCTGACCGATTGCGCGGACATCGGCGAATGCTTCGTCGCCAACCCCGATATGGTGGCAAGGATCGGCGACGCGCCCCTTTCGGTGGGCGAACTCACTTCGCTCCCTTTGATCCTTTTGGAGGAGCGCTCCAGCACCCGTCGCGCCGTGGAACGTGCGATCGAGGCGCTCGGCGGCAAGCTCTCGCCCGCCTTTGAACTGTGCAGCGTGGATCTCGTTGCGGAATGCGCCAAGGCGGGGCTCGGCGTCGGTTGCGTGACCAAGGAATATATCGACAAGGAACTCGCGGAAGGCTCGCTCCGCGTCGTACCGCTCTCTTTCCCGCTCCCTCGTCGCAGGATCGCGATGGCGACCCTCGAAGGGATGCCCCCCTCGTTCGCCACGGCGAAACTCGAGGAATACTTCAAAGCCATTACCCGTAAGGGTGCGAAAAAATAAAAGGAAGACTTGACTTATGGATTCTATCACACTTCGCAAACTCTATCTCGATTTCTTCAAGAGCAAGGGTCACGCCGTCATTCAGGGCGCGTCCTTGATCCCCGAGAACGATCCGACCGTCCTCTTCACGACGGCGGGTATGCACCCCCTCGTTCCCTATCTGTCGGGCGAAAAGCACCCGCAGGGGACGCGCCTCACGGACGTGCAAAAGTGCGTCAGAACGGGCGACATCGACGAGGTCGGCGACGCGACGCATTGCACCTTCTTCGAGATGCTCGGCAACTGGTCGCTCGGCGACTACTTTAAGCAGGAAGCGATCTCTTGGAGCTACGAGTTCCTGACTAAGGTACTCGGCATAGACAAGAACCGTCTCGCGGTTTCGGTCTTCGCGGGCGACGAGACTGCGCCGCGCGACACCGAGGCGGCTGGCATTTGGATGGAATGCGGCATCCCCGCGGATAGGATCTTCTATCTGCCCAAAAAGAACAACTGGTGGGGCCCCGCGGGACAGACGGGTCCGTGCGGCACCGATACCGAGATGTTTATAGATACCGGCAAGCCGAAGTGCAGCGAGGACTGTTCTCCCGCCTGCGATTGCGGCAAATATATCGAGATTTGGAACGACGTCTTTATGCAGTACAACAAGCAGGCGGACGGCTCGTTCGCTCCTCTCGCGCAGAAGAACGTCGACACCGGTATGGGTCTCGAGCGTACGCTCTGCATCCTGAACGGCTACAAATCGGTCTATGAGACCGACCTTTTGCAAGGCGCGATCAAGAAGCTCGAGGCGCTCTCGGGCAAGCGCTACGGCGAAACCGACGACATCACCAAGGCGATGCGCATCATCGCCGACCATATCCGCACCGCGACGATGCTCCTCGGCGACCAAAAGGGCGTCACGCCCTCTAACGTCGACCAAGGCTACGTCCTGCGCCGCTTGATCCGTCGCGCCGTGCGTTTCGGCAGGGTCATCGACCTGCCCGAAGGCGGCCTTGCCGAGATCGCAAAGGTCTACATCGCGCAGTACAGAGACATCTATCCCGAGATCGGCGAAAACGAGGCGAAGATCCTCTCCGAACTCGACAAGGAAGTCGCGCGCTTCTCTTCCGTCCTGCAACAGGGGCTCAAGGAGTTTGAGAAGGTCATCTCCTATCTCCCCGTCAAGCGCCTGTCCGGAAAGACCGCGTTCAAGCTCTACGACACTTACGGTTTCCCGATCGAGATGACGGTGGAACTCGCGAAGGAGATCGGCTACGAGGTGGACGTCGAGGGCTATCAAAAGGCGTTCGAGGAGCATCAGCAAAAGTCGCACGCGGGCGCGGAGCAGCGCTTTAAGGGCGGATTGCAGGACAATACCGTCGAAGTCACCCGTCTGCATACCGCGACGCACCTTATGAACGCGGCGCTGCGTACTATAGTAGATGAGAATATTCGCCAGAAAGGCAGTAATATCACGGCGGAGCGCTTACGCTTCGACTTCAACCTCGACCGCCCGTTGACCCCCGACGAGATCGCGAAGATCGAGGAATACGTCAATAACGCGATCGCGGCGAAAGCGGACGTGATCTGCCGCGAAATGACCGTTCCCGAGGCGAAAGCGATGGGTGCGATCGGCGTCTTCGACAGCAAGTACGGCGAGAAGGTCAAGGTCTATTCGATCGGTGAGTTCTCGACCGAGATCTGCGGCGGCCCCCACGCGGCGAATACCGGCGAACTCGGACATTTCCGCATCGTCAAGGAGCAGAGCTCCTCGGCTGGCGTCAGGAGGATCAAGGCGGTCCTCGAATACAAATAAAAGGAAGAGAAAATGTGCTTTATCGGTAAGAAAACCAAAGAGGACATCCTGAACGTCCTCGACAAAGACCCTGCGGCGAGAAGCTTTTGGGAAGTGTATTTCACCTATTCGGGCGTCAAGGCGATCCGTATGTACCGCCGCGCGCATTGGTGGTACGAGCACGGGCATAAGTTCATCGCGCGCGTGATTTCGCAACGTGCGAAGAAGATCACGGGCATTGAGATCCACCCTGCGGCGAAGATCGGCAGGCGCCTCTTTATCGACCACGGCATGGGCGTCGTGATCGGCGAGACCGCGGAGATCGGGGACGACGTCGTGATCTATCAGGGCGTGACCCTCGGCGGCAGCGGTAAGGATAAAGGCAAACGCCACCCGACGATCCAGGATCGCGTGATGATCTCGGCGGGGGCGAAGGTGCTCGGCCCCTTCACCGTCGGACACGACAGCAAGATCGGCGCGAACAGCGTGGTCTTGAAGGAAGTGCCGCCGCATAGTACCGTCGTCGGCGTACCCGGCAGGGTGGTCAAGCAGGGCGACGTCCGCATCGCGGATATGGATCAAATCAAACTGCCCGACCCGATCCTCGCGGAGTTCCGCAGATTGAATAGGCGCATCGAAGAATTGGAAAAGAAGCTCGGCATTCCCGCTCACGCTTTCGATGAGGGCGAACAGAGCGACATCAGCCTCGACATCGCGAAAGCGGAGAAAGGCGAAAAGCCGGACGGCAACGGAGAAGTATGAAAGTTTATAACACGTTAGATCGCGAAAAGGAAGAGTTTACCCCCTTGCAAGGGAACCTCGTCAGGATGTATTCCTGCGGCCCCACCGTCTATAGCTATGCCCACATCGGCAATATGCGTACCTATATCTTTATGGACCTTCTCAGAAGGTCTCTGCGCTATTGCGGATACAAGGTCAAGGGCGTGATGAATATCACCGACGTCGGACACCTTTTGTCGGACGGCGACGAGGGCGAGGACAAGATGCAGAAAGCCGCCCGCAAAGAGGGCAAGACTCCGTGGGAGATCGCGGCGTTCTACACCGAGGCGTTTTTTAAGGACATCGACGCGCTCAACGTCGGACGCCCCGAGATCATCGCGAAGGCGACCGAGCATATCCCCGAGATGATCGAGTTCGTCAAGGAATTGATGGACAAGGGCTACGCCTATGAGATCTCGGACGGCATCTATTTCGACATCGGCAAGTTCCCCGGCTACGGCAAACTGTCGGGTCAGACGGTGGACGAGAAGGAAGCGGGCGCCCGCATCGAGGAGAACAGCGAGAAGCGCCATCCCGCCGACTTCGCCCTATGGAAAAATGCGGACAAGAACCACATTATGCAATGGGAGAGCCCGTGGGGCATGGGATTCCCCGGTTGGCATATCGAGTGCAGCGCGATGAGCAAAAAGTATCTCGGCGAGACCTTCGATCTGCATACGGGCGGCATCGACGCCGTGCCCGTGCATCACGAGAACGAGATCGCGCAGAACGAGGCGCTCGCGGGCAAAAAGACCGTGAACTACTGGATGCACGGCGAGTTTATGATGGTGGACGGCGGCAAGATGAGCAAGAGCCTCGGCAACGTCTATACGATCTCCGACCTCGAAAAGAAAGGGTATTTGCCCCTCGACTTCCGCTATTTCTGCCTGAACGCGCATTATCGCAAGAAGTTGAACTTCACCTTCGAGGGTATGGACGCGGCGCATACCTCGTACGAGCGCTTACGCAACGCGCTCTACGCGCACAAGATGAGCGCGGACGTCACCGATCCCGCCGTGATCAATGACCTCGCAAAGAAGTTCCGAGACGCCGTCGAAGACGATATGAATATCCCCTTCGCCTTGGGCGTACTGTGGGAGGCGGTCAAACTGCCGAAGAGCAAGGATATCTACAAGCTCGCGCTCGATTTCGACAAAGTCTTGGGTCTCTCGCTCGACAAGGTGACGGCGCCCGCTCCCGAAAAGGTCGACGTGCCTGAAGAGATCGCCGCTCTTGCGGAGGCTCGCTTCGCCGCCAAGAAGGAGAAGAATTGGGCGGAAGCGGATCGCCTGCGCGCCGAGATCGCGGAGAAGGGATACCTTATTAAGGACACGAAAGAGGGCTATACGATCGAAAAGAAATGATCGTTTTCTAAAAAAGCGGATGCGTCTGTGGCGCATCCGTTTTTTTATTGCATTTCCTTTTTTATCCAAGCCATCAGGAGGTTGACGATCTTTTCTAGCTGTTTCTCGGTAAGGGGGACGCCTTTTGGGACGTGATACCACTTTTGGAGGCAACCGCGGCAGCAGCAGGCGGTGGCGTGCTGGGCGACGAAGACGGGATGCCCGCGCATCGGGGTCTGCTTGCCGTCGTTTTGTGGCGCGGCGGGAGCAAGGCGGGCGGAAATGAGATCCGCGGCGTGCGCGCGAAGGCGCTCTTCGCCGAGCTTCTCTGCCTGGGCGCGCTCGCTTGGCGAGAGGTGAAAGCGAGATCGAAAGGGGGATCTCGCGAGCTTGCGGAAGGCTTGTTCGATGGTCATATCGTTAGGCTCTCTTTAGGGACAGCGTAGGGACTTTTTAAGGGTAAAAGATCATACGATTCTGATAATCTGTTCGTAAAGAACGGTCTTCTTGTCGGTGACGTCGCCGTCCACGTGGAAGTGCGCGAAGTACCAATGTCCGTAATCGACCTTCTCCTCGAAATAGGAGAGGATGCCGTTCTCGGGGCGCACGACGAAGAAGGCGCGGGCATTCTTGATCAGCGGATAGTAGAGGGTCTTTTCGTCGCAGGAGTGGGTGACGATGTAGTCCACTTTGAAATGTACGCGCTCTAGATTGCGATTCGCTTCCACGATATCGTCGTCGCTCGGCACTTCCTCGGGGAACCAGTCTTCTCCTTGTATGCGATAGTCCTTGTCGTTGCTCGTTGCGCCGCCGAAGGTGAAGAAAGTCTTGCCCTCGATCTCATATACTTGCCCGCGCATCAGGTGTAGGACGTTGTCTTTCAGGCGATGCACCTTGCCGCCGTGCCAATTCTCGACGGACAGGGCGTTCAGCGCGTCGAAATGCTCGTGATTGCCGTCCACGAAGAGCAGGGTAAAGGGGAGCGCCTCGTGGCGTTTCAAACCGTATTCTATATCGGTTTTGGACCAAATGCCGAAGTCACCCGCCACGATCACGTAGTCGTCGCGGGTCAGTTCGTGATGCTTCTCTGCAAAAGCGGGCAATTTATCAAAGTCGTAATCCCCGTGCAGGTCGCCTGTAATATAGATCATTTATGCTCCTTTATTCGGATTTATCCGAAAATTACCATTTGTTGTAAACGCGTTCCGCAAAGCCGACGGCGCCGTCGAGCGTGATGACTTCTCCGCTTGAAAGCGTGACGGTTCCGGAGAACTTTCCGAAGACTTGGTTTTGATCGGATGCGAGCATTAGGACGCTCATTTTCGCCGCGCGATTCAATATCGGCGTAAAGGTCAATTTCACCCTTTCGTCGGGTGAGACGACCCGCCACGGAGCGAGATAATCGTATTCGCCCGCTTCGTTTTTCGGGATCTCGAAGACCACGTCCTCGAGTTTGTCCGCCACGCCGTCAATAAACAGCATATTTTCCGTCGCCGCCGAGGTATCGCCGAAGCCGTAACCGAGGTTGAATCCGAACTTCCTGCCGTCTGCGAGCACGGTGTTCAGGCTGCTCCAGTACCAGGTGTTTTTGTACGTCCACACGCCGCGTCCCCAGTCCAAGAGTCCCATATCCTTTTTGTCCGTGCCGAGGGTGTAATTGCGCTCACCCATCTGCACGTAGCCTTCCGCGTGCATGCAGTTGATCTTTTGATTGAAGTAGAAGGCGGTCTTTTTCTCTGCGAAGGGGGTAGCGATGACCATTCTGTCACGCGGCAGATCGGTCAGTTTGACGTCGAGGATCAGGGGAAACCCGTTCCAAAAATCGTGGTAGTTACAGCGGAGATGACGTTCCTTCTCTTTGACGCGGAAGCTCATCTCGATCTTGTTACTCTTATAAGAGGTCTCGCCCACTTCGGCAGAAGGTGGCAGAGCGAGTTTGCCGAAGGTGAAGGGGATGATCTTGCTCTTGGTCTGTTGGAATCCGTCCGTGAAGTCCAGGAAGGACGCGGAGATCATGCCCATATAGCTGTTGTCCGCGATGGTCAGCGCCACGCCGAACTTCTCGTTGCCGACGTAATAGTAGTCCCATTCCTTGATGCGGAGCGAGGAGGCGCGTATGTCGGCGCGCTCGTAGTCCCAGACCTCGTAGGTCGAGTAGCCGGGGTAGGTCAAATGCCCCTTTTGATCCAGTAGGTCACAGCGTTCGTTTACGAATCTCTGCATCTGTCTATCCCCCCGAAACCTGCCTTAGCAGGTTATCTCTATCATACTACGCGCTCGGGGAGCTGTCAATAACGACTTTCTGCGGGAAATCGCACGGAGCGCGTCTTTTTTACCATTTTTCGACATAAGAATGTAGGGCGGAGGCAGTATGAGAGAGAATATCAAAGAGCGAGTAGCCGAGATAGCGGCATACATCATCGAACACGACGCGACGGTCAGAGCGGCGGCCGTCGTCTTTGACGTCAGCAAGTCCACCGTTCACAGCGATATGACGGTCAGGCTGCCGCAAATAGACGCCGCGAGTTATCGTCTTGTCAAAGGTATCCTCGACAAAAACAGAGAGGAACGCCACGTGCGCGGCGGCGAGAGTACCAAGCAAAAATACAGAAATATGCGGTGAAAAGGAGATTATTTCTTCCAGAGGTTATATCGTTCCGGATGGCAGATCGCGCTGAGCATACTCTTGCGAACGTCGGGAATGTCGGCGCGCAGGTTCTCCACGAGTTGTTTCATATACTCTCGCTTCGTGTGTTTGTCCGCGGGGCAGGGATTGAAAACGACGGGGAGCTCGAGGCGCCTCGCCGCGCCGCGAATGTCCTTTTCGTCCACGTATAAGAGGGGACGGATCACGGTGGTCTCGGTCTTGGTCAGATAACTGGTCGGGGCGAGGGTGGAGAGTCGCCCTTCGTAGGAGAGGGAGAGCAGGAAGGTCTCGAGGACGTCGTCGGCGTGGTGTCCGAGGGCGACCTTGTTCGCCCCTTCTCTCGCGGCGACGGAACACAAAGCGCCGCGCCTGAGCTTGCTGCATAGAGAGCAGGGATTGGTCTCCTTGCGAATGTCGAAGATGATCTCCGCGATGTCGGTCTTCTCCTCGAAGAAGGGGACTTCCTTCTCGCGGAAATAGGCGCGTAGGCGTTCAAGCTCCTCGGCGGAGGTCTCTTTGAACCCCATGTTTACGTTGACGGCGATCAGGGAAAACTTTTCGGGAGAGAACTTCGCGTAGCGATAGAGCGACTCGAAGAGGATCAGGCTGTCCTTGCCGCCCGAGATGCCGACGGCGATCTTGTCCCCGTCCTCGATCATATGGAAATCCTGCACCGCGCGACGCATCGCGCTCAATATCTTTTTCATATCTTGAGTATAGTACGACGGCGAAAAAAATGCAAGCGATTTGTAGGGAGGCGCAAGGGAGTATATGGCATCGGCGATCATCGCATTTTTCGATAGTCTTGGGTGGGATCCCACCGCGGTGGCGGCTCTCATCGCCTTGATCCCCGTGACCGAGATCAAGGGCGCCGTGCTTTACGCCGCCACGCAGGGAGAGGCGGTATGGCGCGGGGCGTTCGCCGCTTATCTGTCTTCCGTCTTGCTTGCCGCGCTGCTCTCGGTGACCGTTCCGCGCACCCTTTCTCTCGCGAAACGGATCCCTTTTGCGAAAAAGGTTGCGAACTTTTTAACGGAGCGACTGGGCTCGCGCGCAGAGCAGATCGCCTCGAATGCCGACAAGAAGGGGGAGCGACGATCGGACGCTACTACCTTCGGCGTGTTCGCTTTCGTCGCGATACCGCTTCCGTTGACGGGGATATGGGCGGGGGCATTGCTCGCTTCCTTGCTCGGATTGTCGTCGAAAAACGCCTTTTTCGCGCTTGCCGCGGGCAATTTCACCGCCGCAGGCATCGTGCTGACCGTCGCCTTGCTCGCAGGGAAGGGGGCGGACCTCGTTTTCGAGGTCTTTTTGTGCGTTGCACTTGCGGTCTTGCTTTTCACGGTCGCGAAAACCCTCTACTCGCGCCGTAAAGGCCGCGCAAGAGGCGTTTGATCAGCGGATCAATTCCCCTTTGAAATACTGTTCTTGGAAGGCGATGGCGGAGAGGATCTCGTCGTCCGTGTAGTCCCGTCCGTCTACCTCGACGATCCATTTGTCTTCAAGGTCGTTTTGTCGCCGATAGATCGCGATCACCTTGCCCTCAAAGCGTTCGAGCGGTTTGTCCGCGCCGAGGACGTAAACGTCCTGCTCCTCGCCGTCTGCGGCGAATATCCCTTCGACGTAGCCGTAGTTGATCGGATAGAGGATATGTGGGTATTCGGGGTGGCGGCTCCCCATCGGTCGATCGACGATCCCGCGAACCATCTTCCCGATCATCGTTTTGACCCAAGGACGGCGTTCTCGTTCAAATTGCCGCTCCTTTTCCAAATATAAGTGATCCTATCCATACATTTCTCCTCTCGGTAAACCGATCATTCGTATTATACCATAACGCTACGGAAAAACAATCCCTTATAGAAGGATCGCCATATAGGCGCACTCTACCAAATGATTATCAAATCCAAATCAACCGAGGGATCGAAAGGGCGAATAAGAGAGGAAGGAGCAGGTGCGATCCCTGACGGGACGTGTCACGGGTTCTCGCCGTAGGCGCGCGGCATAGCCGCGGAATCCCGAGGGCGTAAGAAAAAACTCCGATTGGGTACGAGCGTAGAGAGTTATCATTCTCGATTAAACCAATGCTCTCAGCGTCGGAATGATAACTCGCCTACGGCTCGAATGAAACCTGATTCAAAGAAAGAAATATGGCATTAAAAACTCATCCGAAGAGCGCGAATGGATTTTGGTGCGCCCTCAGGGATTCGTAAGGAGCGGAGCGACGGATTAGTGAGCCAAACGTTAGGTGGGGTAGAATGTATTTATATATACCTAACCGAAATGGGAGCAGGTGCGAACGTCAGACGGGACGTGTCACGGGTTCACGCCGTAGGCGCGCGGCATAGCCGCGGAATCCCGAAGGCGTAAGAAAAAACTCCGATTGGGTACGAGCGTAGAGAGTTATCATTCTCGATTAAATCAATGCTCTCAGCGTCGGAATGATAACTCGCCTACGGCTCGAATGAAACTTGATTCAAAGAAAGAAATATGGCATTAAAACCAATCCGAAGACGAAGAGCGCGAATGGATTTTGGTGCGCCCTCAGGGATTCGTAAGGAGCAAAGCGACGGATTAGTGAGCCAAACGTTAGGTGGGGTAGAATGTATTTATATATACCTAACCGAAATGGGATCAGGTGCGAACGTCAGACGGGACGTGTCACGGGTTCTCGCCGTAGGCGCGCGGCATAGCCGCGGAATCCCTGATGGCGTAATAAAAAACTCCGATTGCTCGGAGTTTTGAGTGGTGCGCCCTCAGGGATTCGTAAGGAGCGGAGCGACGGAATAGTGAGCTTAACGTTAGGTGGGGTAGAATGTATTAATTTATACCTAACCGAAATGGGAGCAGGTGCGAGCGTCAGACGGGACGTGTCACGGGTTCACGCCGCAGGCGCGCGGCTTAGCCGCGGAATCCCGAGGGCAAAAGAAAAAACTCCGATTACTCGGAGTTTTGAGTGGTGCGCCCTCAGGGATTCGTAAGGAGCAAAGCGACGGATTAGTGAGCCAAAAGCAAGATGTAGCACTTAACATTACAAAAATAAATCATTTGAAAAAGCAGGTGCGAACGTCAGACGGGACGTGTCACGGGTTCTCGCCGTAGGCGCGCGGCATAGCCGCGGAATCCCGAGGGCAAAAGAAAAACTCCGATTGCTCGGAGTTTTGAGTGGTGCGCCCTCAGGGATTCGAACCCGGGACCCACTGATTAAGAGTCAGTTGCTCTACCAGCTGAGCTAAGGGCGCATATGGTGGTCTTATCACTAAGACCTTTTGGAGCGGGAGACGGGATGCTCGCTGACGCGAGAACCTACGCCTTGCTCCGGTACGGTCCCACGAGCGGGTCCAATGCTTCGCATTTGTTGCTTCGCAACGGAATCCCGTCAGGGTCGTATCTTTGGAGCGGGAGACGGGATTCGGACCCGCGACATTTGCCTTGGCAAGGCAACGCTCTACCACTGAGCCACTCCCGCAAAAGATCGTTATTTGGTGCGACCGAAGAGACTTGAACTCCCACATCCAGGATACCAGATCCTAAGTCTGGCGCGTCTGCCAGTTCCGCCACGGTCGCGTGATTTTTATTATATATAGCCGACTTGGGGTTGTCAACTATAATTTTTGATTTTTTTGGTGACCCATCGGAGATTCGAACTCCGGACACCTTGATTAAAAGTCAAGTGCTCTACCGACTGAGCTAATGGGTCACGTCCGTGACGAAGAAAATAATAGCATTATTTATAATCCTTGTCAATCAAAAAACATTTGTATTTTTTGCCGTCGGGTAAAAAAACATTTTTTCCGAAAAAGCATTTGCATTCTTCTGAAAAGCGTTATATAATAAGACGCGACGATGGAGTATGGTGTAGTGGCAGCACATAGGCCTCTGACTCCTATGGTGTAGGTTCGATTCCTACTACTCCTGCCAAAAGGCGCTTTCGCGATGGCGAGGGCGCTTTTTTCATTCCGTCTCGCCTGAAGCCAAGCTATTGACTTGTCCGAGTTTTTGTGCAATAATAGCAATAAGGTATTACATTGTGATTTTCGTCACAAGAAGGAGAAAAAATGGCGTCAGACGGAAAGAAGAGGATTTCGGAAATATTGCTCGATCGGGAAAATACCGAAACCATCACGCTGGGGCTCGAGGGAGGGAAGAGCATATCTTTTATGCAATGTGCGGTCATCCCTTATGAAGTGGACGGGGTAGATACGCTCTTCGCCCTTTTGAAACCGCTAGAGCCCATACCGGGGGTTGAAGACGATCAAGCGATCCTGTTTCGCGTTGAACAAACCGATGACGATGAGCGGCTCGTCGTAGAAACCGATCAGGAAATTGCGGAAAAGGTTTATGCGATATATTGCGATCTTATGTAGGATCGCCCTGGGGAAGACGCAGCTACCAATAAAAAAATCGGAATAACTACGATCCCTTATAAGTGGGGATCCTTCCGTTTCGTGTGCTTTTCAAACGCTTTACCGAGTACTTCAAAAGGCGCTTTTGCTGCAAAAAAGCGCTTTTTTTTGTTTCGCGTTTGCTCTCCCGTTTGCGCGGATGAGTTGTTTTTCCTGTGGGATCGTGCTATACTGAAAGTCGCATAACGAAGCGGTTTTCGATACGTCGAAAAGGAGAAAATCATGAAATCGTCCGATAAAAAGAAAGATATACTCGATATTTTGCTCGACAAAGACAACAAGGATCCGATCACGATGTATTTATCGAGCGGGAAGGAGATACGTTTTGAGCAGGTCGCGGTGATCCCCCATTGGGTTGATGAGCAAATGACCCTTTTCGCCGTCTTGAAACCCATTGAGGAGATAGAGGGGATCGGCGAGGACGAGGCGATGGTCTTCCGCGTCGAAACGGACGACACGGGAGAAACCGTCTTGATCTTGGAAAAAGACGAGATGCTCGCGATCGAGGTCTTTAACAAGTACTACGATCTTTTGGAAGACTCTCACAGAAAGAAGAAAAAGCCGAATAATTGAGCAACTCTCGCGCGAAGGTTGCGTTTTTGCGCCTTTCGTGCTATACTGTATCCTATGAAAAAGTTTTCGATGATCGTTGCGGCGATAATGCTGCTCACAATGCTTTTCTCCCTTGCATCTTGCAATAAAGGGATCGTTTCGGACGAGACCTACTATATGTACACCTACGACACCCTCACGGATCGTTTCATTCGATCGCGCAGCGCCCTTCGGTTCGGCGACGACCTGACGACCTTCGAATATACTTTCATCGAAGGGGAACTCACCGTATCGGGCGTGGTGGAGCATACCGAGGTCCCCAACGCATATACGATCATTTGCAGCGACGAAGCGGTGGATCTCGTGACGGCGCGTTACAAGGACATTTTGATCTCATCGGGCGCGAGCGACGACGTCCTCTCGATGTACGGCACGCTCGCTGCCGCCTTCACGCCCCGAACGCAGTATTTTGCCTACGAAAAGAATCTCTTTGCGGGGGATTCGGTCGAGATGTTCCGCGAAGCGGGCGCCGATTCGGATAGCTTTGAGGGGGTCTACCGCATCAACGACCAAGAGGACAAGTTGCGTTTCCGCGGCGGCAACGTGTACGCGGCGGACGAGGACGGCTACTATACGGTCAAGAAAGGGTATTACTCCGTCGCGCGCGGCATTTTGACGTTTACGTCCGTCAACGAGGACGGCACCGACCGCTATGAAAACGGCGTGCTCTATCGCAAGCGCTATTTGATGGCGAAGATCACGATCCCGACCGAGGAAGAACTCCTCGGCACCAGTCTCGACGAGCAGCTCCAAAACTCCGACTTCGTTTCTAAAATAAATGAAGATATATCCGACTATTCCGGCAAAACCATTGCGGTGTTGGTCGAGCGGTTTTTTTCGAAAGATCTATAAGAAAAGGGGCGCGTTTTCGCCCTGAAAAGCGAGCCTATCTCGGCGCATTTCCGTTAAAGGGGAGTGCGCCTTTTTTTGTCACGGGCGGGGTGATCGTCGATTGCGGGACGAGAGAGAAAGGGCAGATTTTCGGATAAGAAAAATTAATAAATATTGACAAGCGCGCGACCGCGATATAGAATAAGTTTGTGTAATTATCTATGCGCGAGCGTTATGCGCGTGATAATGCACGGTCTCGGAGGAAATATGACTAAAAATCTTCACACAAAAATACTCTTGATATTGCTACTCTGTTTTGCGGTGGCTCTCGTCGCATTTGCTTGTGCGCCGAAGACGACCACCGTAGTCCCGTCATCGGGCGGCTCGTCGGGCGGCGGCTCATCGGGCGGCGGCTCGTCGACTTCGCAGATAGACGTGGACGGGGGAGAGAAGACCGATTCGTCGGTCGACGAGTTCTTCTCGTACCTCAAAGAGGCGCTCGCCGTGGAAGACGAGAGCGACACGTTGGCGTTCAAATTCGTATCGGAGGATATGACCGTAGTGGAGAGCGGCAAGACCTTCAATATGTACGCCTTGTTCGAGTGCAAGTACAACCGCAAGAAGGATTCCGAGACCGAATTGCTGTTTGAACTCTACTCTTCTGCTACGCGCGAGGCCGTGTTCGGGCTGTATTACGTGAATAGCGTTTTCTACCTGAACGTGCCGAACGACGAGGGTGGCGTGAGCGTCTATATGGACGAATTCAGCCTGCACGACCTCTTGACCGTCGCGGACGGCGTCTACGACAAGGTCTCGGGAATGATGGGCGACGTGATGTCGATCGATATTCCGAACTTCACTTCGGTCGGTACGTTGATCAACAATATGGCGTCTTCCGCCATTCGCAGCGTGACCAAGATCGAGAAGGGGGACGCGACGCGCCTCGTTCTCAAGACCAACATCAACAAGACCCTCAATTACGTTCTGAGCCTGCTCGGCAACCCCGTCGTCAGCAGCTTGCTCGAAGGCTTCCAAGTGGACGCGATCCTGACTTCCGCGTTCGGCATTTCGCTGACCACGATCGCGAACTATACCTTCGAGACCATCACTTGTGACTTTACGGTGGATCTGCAGGGCGGAAAGCTCGTCTCCATCGACGCCGACCTCGGCTACGGGGCGGATATTTTCGTCCTTGATTTCACGGTCGACAACCAATACTACGGCACTTCGGGCGCCGAAGTCGGCACGATCAACTTCCCCGAATTCAACGATTACAGGAAGTTCGGCGTGACCAACCTGGAGTTCACCTTCCGCTTGGAGCTCAACAACGAGACCGAGAAGCAAGTCACGGTCGAGAACCTAATCGGCGGCGTGCTCCGCGAATACTTCGGACTGGACTCTCTCGGCAGTCTCAGCGAGCGCACCTTGACCCTCGGGGCGGGGACGCTCGGGCTCCTCATCGACGTCAATGCGGAACTCGATTGGAACAAGAACGAACGCAACTACATAGAGATGGAGATCTACGAGATGCGGAGCGCGGGCAACAAGCGCCTCGGCACGGTCTATTACGTGGGAAGCAAAAATGCGCTCTACGTCGATCTCTCCGCCCTCAATATGCCGAAGTTCGTCTACGAAGGCATCAATCTCGCTACGACCATCAATTCCTTTATCACCGAGACCGTCGCTTCCTTGCTCGGCACCGCCGAAGAGAATAGCGCGGCGGGTGAAGAGACCAGGCAACTCCTGATCGACACCTTCGCGCCGGGCGGCACCTACTCTGACGCTCTGTCCGCGATCGTGCAGAACGGCACCTACGAATTCGTCGCGGCGGCGGGCGAAGACAAGAGCTATGCGAAACTCGACGTCTTCAGCTTGATCGTGCGCGTCGTCAAGACGATGGAGCGCAAGCCGGGCGGCAGGAAGGCGATCGCTTTGACCCTCGACAGGGAAGCGATCCTTTCCATCGTATCGGGTCTTGCGAATACCGCCAAGAAGGATCTTGAAAACGCGATAAAGAATCAGGAGAGCAGCGCGGTAGTCGCGGATTACGACAAGAGGATCTCCGCCAAAGCACAGGAGATAGAGGATTGTGAGGCGCGCATCGCCGCCTTGACCTTGCAACTGGAGCAAGCGGTCGGCATCGGCGAAGAGGCGGAATTGAACGGCAAGATCAAAACCGCGCGCGAGCAACTCGCCGAACTCAATAAGACGGCGGGTGAACTCGCGGAAGCGCGGCAAGCCGAGATCGACTCTCTCGCGAAGAAAGTCAAGTCCGCCCAAGACAAGTTCGATCTCTTCGCTTCGATCTACGACGGCGTCAATCCTACCTTGTCCAGCACCGACGTTGCGATCAGGCAGATCCGCGTGGAGCTCGGGATCCTCGGCAGCGGGTTCGGCATCTATCTCGACGCGCAGATCAAGCTCGCGGAAGATACCTTCCTGACCATTGCGGTGGATCGTCTGTCCATCGGCTATGCCCCGACCTTCATCGTACCGAAAGAGAGTTTCTCCTCGGCGGGTTACGACACCCTTGAGGAGTTCACCGGATTCTCGGTCTCGACCGTGCTTTCGCTGTCCGGCGACACGGGCAGTTTGACCGAGCTCAATCTCGGCGACGCGCTCGGCGGCGTGATCGGAGAACTCACCTGCGTGCTCGGCGTCAAGGAGCCGCTCTCGGGCGGACTGGATCTCAAGGTGGACGCGAACGTCGCCTTCTCTCCCGTCGCCATGTCCGACCTGATCAGCGGAGCGAATACCCATCTGCTTTTGTCGGGCGTCGACCTCGCGCTGAATATCTATAAGAGAGTCAACGCCACCACGAGCGATATGTCTGAGGCGAATCGCATTCTGTCGATCTGGTACGGCGAATACGCAGCGGGTGAGACCGCTGTCTTCGTGGACGCGACCAATCTGTCCCTTTCCGCAGACGGCACGACCTTGCCGAAGTTTATGTATCGCATTCGTCTGGAAGACTATTTCGCAGGAGCGCTGTCCGCAGAAACGGAGTATCCCTCGATGCCCGCGGCGGCGGCGTCCTCGCTCTCGACCGAGCAACTCGTCGAGATCTTCGGCAATATCTTCGGCGGACTGTATATCGGCGACGAACTATCCGTCGCGCTCGCGGATAGGACCCTCGCGGCGGTGATCGGGCTCTTGGCAACGGACAAGAATACCGAGACCGTCCTCGACCTCGACCAATCGAGCAAGGTCTATCTCAGGACGGCAAACGGCATCGAGATCGGCGCGAAGATCGGCTTCGATACCGCGAGCGACAATGCGATCGGATATAAGAATCCCTATGTCGCATTCAACGTATCGAACATTTCCGCCGCCCTCGGCAAGAGAGAGGTGATCCCCGCCGCGGTCATCGGCGAGGCAGGCAAGGCGTATCGCGACATCACGGCGCTCGATAAGATCTACGTGCAGTTCGAGGTGGATCTCGACTACGCTTTCTCGGATATGAGCTACGACTTCTCCGACTTCATGCAAGAGCTCGGCGGCATTTTGCCGGAGAGTATCGGCAGCGTGCTGATGAATACCGCGTTGACCCTCGACATCGACGACGACTTCGCGGGGAGATTCATCGCGCGTGTCAGCGCGAATATCGACCTTTCGAACGGCGTCAATTTCGACGCGCGGATCGAGCTCATTCGTAACGAGGATTCCCTCTTTACCGTCTATTACGACGGACTGTACGTCTACGTCGACGCGGAAGGTCTCGCGACCCTCGCCTCGGACGGCGGTGTGTACGGTCTCAACATCCCGAAGTTCCGCATTCGCGTCGGTTCTCTGTCCTGCGGCTGTACCTGCACGGCGTGTTTGGAAGCGGCATACTGTGACGGACTGCATTGCGCTTACGGTTGCACCTGCTCGCATTGCGTGGGCGGCGTAGCGGCGGCGGAAGGTTCTTCGGGCGCGACGGCGTATCTGACCCTGCTCGATCGGATCGACCTCACGACCAAGGGCATCGGCGTCACGCTGATGAAGGACAGTTTCGCGCGCGTCCTCTCGATCTTGAACGTGGGCGGTATCGGCGATTCTCTGCCCAAACTGACCCCCTCGGTCAGGCTGAACGTGATCGGCGGTGTGGACATCGGCGTGAAACTTGCCTACGATGCGAATAACTACGTCGATCTGTCGATCGGCAAGCTCGGCATCCTATTTGAGAAGAAGAATCTCGGTCTCGTGAAAGGGGACTACGGCGATCTGGATTTCTCGTCCCTCGGTCGGCTCTCCGCCGAGATCAGCGGCAAACTGTCTCTGACCATCGACGAAGGGGCGGAGGACGAAGACGCGAAGATCGCGACCCTCGTCAGAGCTCTGGTCAAGGACGTGGACTTCGGTATCCGCGTCAACAATCGAGTCAAGTGGGATCTCTCCTTCGACCTCAAGGCGAACGTCGATCTGTCGCAGATGGACTTCGACGATCTCGCCACCGTTGCCGACGTGATCCCGACGGCGCAACTGTATTTCGCTCTCTATAACGAATCCGAGTCCTCTCAGCGCAAACTGATGCTCGCCGTCTATTTCGACGGAGCGACTTCCACCGCTTATCTGCGCGCGCCTTGGATCGGCATCGGTGCGATCCGCTATACCGTGGATCTCAACGCGATGTTCCTCGACCGCGTCAGCGAAGCGATCGCCGCTGCGGGTGAAGATGGCGGCACCGATACGACGGCGCTATCCAACCTCGCCGTCCTGATGTTGGACGAAAAGGGCGTCAGCGTTGCCTTCACGGGTGCGCTCGTCGCAGGCGTGATCGAGGCGATGCAACTCAACGTCGGCATCGACATCGCCGAGATCTTGCAAAACGTCAACGTCGGTATCGAGCTGGACAATGGGTTCAGCGTGAACTTCGGCGCGGTGCTGGAAGGTGCGGAACTCGTCGCGAGCGTGACGGGTATGGGCATCGGTGTGGACGCCTATCTGCCCCTTGAGACCTATATGTTCAAGGACGAGGACGGTCTCCGCAAGGCGGACTATACAGACCTCGGCAAGGGCACCGACCTCAGACTCAAGGACGTTTCCGCCGGCATTTCCGTGACGGTGGATCTCACGACCTCTACCTACGACTACGACGCGACCGAGACGCTCCGCAGCGTGGCGGAACTCCTGTCGCTGAACGAGCAAGTATCTTCCTTGATCGACCAAGTCTCCCTCTACCTCGCGGCAAACGGGGACGTCGGCGAGACCTTGAGAGCGCCTCTGACGGTGCGTCTCGACGTGAATGCGGACATTCAGACCTTCTCCTATTTCGAGCTCGTCCTCGTGATCTCGGACAAGAACGGAGAAGAGGTCGTGCGCGTGATGTACGACGGCGCGACGGATACCGCTTATTTCTCGATCCCCTTGATCGGGGCGCCCAAGACCAAGGTGCAGGGCACGGGGCTTATGGACGTCATCAAGGGATTCTTGCCCACGGCGGGTGCGGAACCGGTGACCGCCTTAGATTGCGGTTGTTCTTGCCCCGATTGTCTCGCGGCGGGTTCCTGCGGCAAGAGCGCGACGGACACCAAGTGTTCCCCCTCGTGCAATTGTACTTGCCATTATCCCGATCTCGACTGCGGCTGTATGAATCCGACTTGTAAGATCCTGCACAGCTGTTTCCATAAAGACGAAAACGGCGACGACGTCTTGAACGACGGTTGCAAGTGTACCGTCCACGCGAGAAAGAGCGTCAGCGAGATCATGAACGAACTGATCGACAGCGTGGTCCTTGACGGCTCGCGCGGTTTGGTCGGCGTCTATACCAAGAGCAACAGCCTCGCGACCATCGCAGGGTTGCTGGGTCTCGAGGTCGTGATGCCCGAGCTGATGATGTATGCGGACGTCAATATTCGCGACATCGGCGTCGACGTCGCGATCACCGCGAGGGAAGAGCAGACCACCGTCTTCGACCTGTCCCTCGGGATCGGCGATCTGACCGTGGAGTTCAAGCCGCGCGATCTTATGGGCGACGTATCCGACTATCGCGATTGGGCGACTTTGAAGGTGGGCGTCGGATTCGCCGCCGACATCGACTTCACGATGGACGGCGCCTACGCGACCGCGATCTCGGAGCATATCTCGAACAGCATTGAGGGCGAATCGATGAAGGTCGTGGTCGGCAATAACACGATCGACGACAGAATGCAGGCGACGATGGGTCTCGAGTTCGCGGCGAACGTCTCGCTGAACGGACTGGTTCGTCCCGACGTCGAGTTGTGGCTCTCTCTCTACGCAAAGACGGGCGACGGCTCGGTCTTCGACAAGGAGTCGAGCTTGATCTCTCTCTATTACAATTCTTCCGAACAGACGACCTTCGGCAAGCAGGAAGTGCTGTATATCTCCGGTTCGGCATACGGCGCGGAGAATGCGATCCGTGTGACCAACGTCGGACTGTACGACGCGGTCAGAGAACTCTTGATCGGGTATCTGCACCGCGAAGAAAGCACGGCTGCGGCGGGTGACGACGCGGCGACGCTCGAGGCGGGACTGGTCTCTCGCGTACTGCGTATCCTCGTGGAAGAAGATACCGGCGTGATCATCTCCGCAGACGGCGGCGCGCTCGATCTCGTCTTGTCGATGATCGAACTCGGCAGTTATAACCTCGGCACCTTCCTGCCGATGACGGACGGCGTCAGCCTCACCCTCGGCGAGGACGGCGCTTCGTTCTCCCTCGATTTCAACGATTATTCGCACCTGCGCGTGGAGATCACGAATACCGAGATCTTCTTCGACAAATCGTTTGCCGAAGTGGATTCGATGAAGGAAAAGATCGCGGGCAATGCGGGCATTACGGTCGGCGCGTCCTCTCTGTCCGAAGCGGGTGCGTTCCGCACGAAGGGCGAGATCAGCGTGGAAGCGAATACCGGCGTTACCTTCGACGAGAACGGCGACGTGATGAGCACGCACATCGCGTCCACCGAGGGCGGATACCTCGGCGCGCTCGAGTTCCTCTTGCAATCCGATTCCAAACACGCCGTCAAGTACACGATCGCCGCAGACGTCTCGATCAGCGGCATGAGCCTCGATAATCTCGGCATCGCGCACCTCAAGGGCGACGACTTAAAGAAGGCGATCTATAAGGTGCTCGAAAGGGTCGAGCTCCAAGCCACGATCGTCGTACGCGACGAGAACGACGGTGGAAAAGTCGTCCTGGCGGTCTATTACGAATACGACGAGACCGACGCGATCTACGTCGTGATCCCCGCCTTGAATATGCGTCTCTCCTTCTCGGATATCTTGAACCTCGGCGATATGATCTCGGGGCTGATCCCCGTGCGTACGGCGGAAGCGACGGGCGAGGTGGGCAGTTTCGACAGCAGCGACATCTTGAAGATCGTGGACAGCATCCGCTTGTCCGACACGCGCCTTGCGATCGACCTGTCCTCGCAGGTGCTCTCGAGGGTGCTCTTATTCGCGGGCATCGAGATCACGTTGCCCGAGATCTATACGGCGATCTCGCTCGGCAAACTCTCGACGGCGGCAGGGGAGATCAACGAAGGATTGGGTATAAGGTTCGTTTCCGCTTTGATCCCCGACTTCAATGCGGAGATCCGTCTCGGCAACTTCGACAGTTTCGTCGAGGAAGAGGCGAGCTCCTTGGTCGAACCCCTTGCTGACGTCTTCGGCAATCTCAACAATTACGCCACGATCGACTCGTTGCAGGCTAAGATCGAGTTCGAGGCGGATCTCTCTTACAGCATGGGGGAGAATCAGAATAACGAGGACGGCAACGCTTGGTCGTTCGAGGCGCTCCTCGGCAGATTCGGCATCGACAGCTCGATCGGCATCATCGAACTGCTCAACGGACACTACAAATTGACGGTCAGCGCGACCGTGAACGTCGCGGAAGGCTTGCAAGGCTTGTACGGTCTTGAGATCTACATCGCGCTCTATTCCGTCGACCACGGCGCGTACGATAAGCAATTTAGTATCTATTACGGCAAGGGCGTGCTCGGGCTGAACTTCGAGCCGCTACTCGGCGTGGAGCCCTTTGAGCTCGACGTCGACCTCGGCAATATCATCGGCGGACTCTTCTCGAGCGGCGGCGCCTCTTCGGCGGAAGGCGACGGGGAGAGCACGGGGTCGATCGACTTCAGGAAGGTCATCGCGAGCTTGTCCGGTGCGGTGGCTCTGTCCATTCGCGAGAAGTCCGCAGTCGTCAGTGTGACGGGTACGGTCTTACATACCGCGCTGGTTGCGCTCGGATACGAAAACTATTTCCCGGTGACGGCGGCGGGCGTTACGAACTTGTCCACGCCTGCCTCTCAATCGATCGCGGAAGGGGACTATCCCGTTCGCATCAATTACGTGGGCGGCAGTTCCGATACCTTCACCTATCATCACGCGTTCCGTCGCGATCTGTTGACCCTCGACCTCACGGGGTGTAAGGTCTCCTCGATCCGTCTGACCTCGAACGACGTCGACCAGACCTATCACTACGAGAGAGAATGGGCGGAAGTCTTCGATATAAACGCGGCTTCGGGCACGATCACTTGGGGCAGCGGCGCCGCCTTCGTGGCGCTCCCGCTCGGCGAATACACCGTCACGGTCGCCAAGACCAACGGCAAGGCGACGTCGGTCTTCAAGATGGAGAAGCGCGTCGATTCCTATACCTATAACGACGGCTTGTCCCTGACCGGTCACACGATCTCCAATATCGTGATCGTGGGCGCGGGTCCGCTGGGTGCCGATCTGACCTTGACGGACAATATCGGCGACTACTTCGCGGTCAACGCGTACGGCGGTCTCTTGGAAGTCGAGATCGGCGAAGGTCTCCGTGCGAAGGCGCAGCTCAAGCAGGACACCTACATCGAGATCTCCTTGTCCGATATCGTCATCGATCTATCGGGCGGTATGGTGGAGAGGAAGGACAAGAACGGCAACGTCGAGAACTATACCGACAATATTCGGTCGGTTTGGCTGGATTTCTCGGTGGATATTCGCGCCGACGCCGAAAAGGGATATAAGCTCGACATCGACGACTCGATCGGCGGAATGCTTGAAAATCTGCTCGGCGGGCTCTTCTCCGAGACGCAGATCAACTTCTTCGCGGAGAAGGTCATCGACATCGATTATCGCCTCGACGTGCAGGCGAGCGTGAAGTTCGAGAACAATACCGTCGACCTCGCGCACAGCGAAGTGTCCGTCACGATGCTCGACCTCAACGCCGCCGATCCCAAGGACGAGGAGCTCTTGTCCGTCTATTACGTCGGCACCGAGGCTCCGAGCGGCGCGATCTACGTCTATATCCCGTATTTCGATCTGAAACTCAAGGTCAACGAGATCGACTTCGTCGGGTTGATCGAGAAGGTCGATCCCTTCAAGAAGGGTCTTTTGAATCTGAATGAAAGGTCGTCGGGTGCCGAATCCGACGGCGAGGAAGGGGAGAAGAAACTCTCTACCGTCGAGCTCATCACCTCGATGTTGCTCGGCGTCGACCTATACGAAAAGAGCGTGCAGGTGAAGTTCGCCTCGGGCGCACTCAACGCCTTGCTCAAGATGGTCGGGTTGCAGTTCAAACTGCCCGAACTTAAGGAGGGTTCCTCTCTCGGCGTCTACGTCGACCTCGACAAATATACCGAGATCACCGATCCGAGCGCGAAGGCGGTGGCGGGCGTCAGATATTATCAAAGGACGCTCGGTGAATACCGCTTGAAGGCGATAGAGGTCGGAGAGTCGGTCACGGGTTACTACACCTACCACAACGACGATAGGATCGAGCTTTCGCTCCTCTTTACGACCGAGGCGGCTCCGTCCAGCATCGGTCTCATCATCAACCACCCCGTGATCGAGCTGAATAAGAAGATGACCTATCGCAATAACCTCGGTCTCTACACCAGCATTTCCGAGGCGGGCTCCTTGGCGCTCGACTTCGCGGCGAGCTTCACGATCGACAGCGACGCGGAGAACAATATCGACCTCGGGGCGCTCGTCGAGCTGTTTACGGACAATGCGGATCGCTCGTCGGTCAATATCGGCGCGTTGACCACGCTTTTGACGAGGAAGTACGGCAGAGATAAGATCACCGCCGCAGACTTCGGCGAACTGTTGATCCAAAAGCTCGGCAAGGAAAATGCGGTCACCGTCCTCGGCATCTTGACCGATGAGAAGGCGAGCCGCGATCCGAATACCTTGACGAATCTGCTCTCGAAGAAGATCGGCGACGCCGCCGCTCCGTGGGAGACCCTCCTCAGCGTAATCGTGGGCAAGATCGGTTCCGATACCGAGATCCTCGTGAAGGTGCTCGTCGACGCTTATCTTAACGATGAGGGCGAGAGCAACCTGGACGAGGACGAATTCGTCCGCATCTTGAGAGAGAAGAACGAGCGCAAGACGCACTTCGTCGTCAAGACCGATCAAGCGACGACCACCTATACCCTCTCCGCGGCGATCAACGTCTCGATCAGCGACGTGTACGACGAACTGCTCGGGCTCTTGGACGACAAGAGCATGTCGGTGAACGAGATGCTCCGTTCTGTCTTGCGTGACCTCTACGCGCATATCGTGATCGAGCGCACCACCGAGATCGGCGGCGTCGTGACGTCCGACGTCAACCTGCTCGAAGCCTATTTCTACAATAACTGTCTGTACGTGGATCTGTCCGCGCTCGGCTTGCCCAAGGCGGCTCTGCCGATGAACCTCGCCGACTTGATCCCCGCCGACGCCTCTGCCGCGGGAGAAGAGAGCATCTGCGGCTGTCAGAATCCCACCTGCTTGGCGCACGTCGCGACCGCGGCGGATCCCACCCATCCCTGCCGTGACGGTTCGGGTCACCTGTACGAAGGCTGTACCTGCCGCTACTGCGAGAAGGACGACGACTACGACGCGTCGGTGAACCTATACTATACCACGCGCGGTCTGCTCGTGAAGATGGAAGCGGAGATGTTCGCCGCCGCCTTGTCCTACCTCGGCATCGAGAACACCCTCGACGTGACCTTCAACGGTCGCTTGAACGGGGACGACGGCGTCAGCGCGACGATCAACCTCAAGGGCAAGGATCCCTACGGCGATCCCGCCTACACCTCGGCGAGCTTCGCGATCCGCAAGCCGCAGATCGTGCTCGGCGGTCTGATCGACGGCGTCCTCGAGGACACCTCCGATTACGGCTATCTGAACGATCTGCGTTATATCCATTTGGGATTCGAGGTCGAACTCGAGACCTTGATCAACAACTATCAGACTGCGGGATTCTATCAGCTCACGGGATTCTTTGCCGATCTGTTCGGTGAGGGAGAGTCTCTCCCCGTCACCGTCCTCAACGACCTGACGAGCGACATCTTGGTCGAAGTCGCGGCGAATCTGTGCCTCAGCGACGTCAATCGTTCCGAGATCTTGATCCGCGTGACCAACGAGGGTGAAGACTGGATCACGGTCTTCTACGGCGGCGAATACGATCTCGTGGTCTATCTGCCCGTGATCGACGAAGGTTTCAATATGACCTTCAACGTCAACCTTGCGAAACTGCTCGGCGACGACCTGACCCAGACGATTCAAGGGATCTCGCAGGAGATCTCCAAGGCGATCTACGGTACGATCGGCACCTCTGCGGCGGAAGTCTCCGCGGCGGAAGGGGAGAGCGTGAAACTCAAGAGCGAGAGTATGATCGACGTCGCGCTGTCGGTCATCGACAACCTATACTTCTCTTCGTCGGGTCGCATCGCCTTGAACTGCCTCGGCAACGTGGTGGAGCGTTTCTCCGACTATTTCCTCGGCAGCACGATCACCCTCGGCGAGATGCAGACGCTGAGCTTGTACGTCGATCTGCTCGCGCAGGAGATCGGCATCACGACCGCGATCAAAAATAACGCAGACGCGCCAGCGAATACCTATTCGCTGAAGGTCAAGAATTATAACTTCAGCCTCGTGGAGAAGGACATCGATTTTGACAAGTCCCTCTACAATACCCTCGAGGACTACGAGTTCTTGTACGTCGAAGCGAACGGCAGGATCGACTACGATCTGCCCGACGGCGTGTACGACATCGGCGGATTGTTGAAGAGTATCGCCGAAGAGGTGCAGATCCCCGTGAACTTCGAGGCACTCCGCGGCGAACTCGAAGTCAAGGTGCAGATGAAGATCTGCGTCGAGGAATTGAAACGCAGTGAACTGCGTATCGACATCAATTGGAACGGCAACACCTTGCTCCAAGCCTATATGGACGTGCTCCAGCAGGAGATCTATCTGTACGCGCCTTGGTTCGACGTGCAGAAGTTCCTGATCCGCGGCGTGGATACTTCCTTTATCTTCGCTCTCTTCCCGTCGGCGTACGGCAACGAGGTCAGCGAGGCGTCGGACAGCGCGATCGCCTCTTCCGCCGCCGCGAAGTACGCGAGTTTGGCGGCTCGCATCATCGACGGCATCACGATCACCGATGGATCGGACGAAGCGAACTACGGCCCCGCGGGCTTGACGATCGGCATCAACGAGGCGTTCGTCCGCATTCTCCTCAGCGAATTCGCGTCGTCGCTCAAATTAGAGCTTCCGATCGAGTTCAAGGAGTCTTCGGCTTCCATTCACAAGAATCACCTCGCGTTCGCGCTGAACTTCAAGAATAAGACCGACGGCAAGGACGGCTATATCAACGGCGACTTTGAACTGAAGAACCTGAAGTTCGTCGAGGTCAATATCCGTCCCGAAGTCACGCAGAACGTGACCGAGTTTACGCCGCTCCTCGACTACAATGAGGACGAGCCCATCGTCTTGGAGTATCTGTACGTCAATACCGAGCTGTTGATGAACGCCTACTTCCTCGAACAGCAACTGAATATGGACGACATCTTTATGTACATATTCGGTGAAGGTTTCGACCTGATCAGCGGGAACGACGATCTCGACGACGATGACGACGTGGACGCGAGTTTCAGACTGCATATCGAAGGCAATATCAATATCCGCCGTATCGAGAGGACGGAATTGCTCGTCAATCTCTATATGACCTCTCCGATCCCCGGCACCCATCCGAAAGAGTATCAAGAGAGCCTCTTCGTGCGCGCCTATTTGGTCGGCACGGAAGAGTGCTTATATGTCGACGCGCCCCTCTTGGGTCTCTACGGCGTCAAGGCGACGGGGATCAACCTCGGCGCGTTGTTCGGCGGCACGGGAGAGAAGACGGTCGAGGAAGAGCATCCGACCGAGCTTGCCTGTGGTTGCGCCTGCGCGGCTTGTCTGGAGAACGGCTCCTGCTACGGCGTCGTGAACGGCGAACTGACCCGTCTGTGCGTGGCGACCTGCGAATGTCGCGATTGCAAGGTGCCGGGTTGCACCTGCCGCGATCCCGAATGCGTCGTGCGCGGGAACTGTTATCATAACGGCCTGAAGAGTTGCGACTCGGATTGCGGTTGCAAGCTGCTCGAATGCGGTTGCGACAATATGGAGTGCTTCCTGAACGGCGCTTGCGTGAGCAGTATCAAGCATTGCGAAGAGGGCTGCGATTGTACCTGCTGCAAGGTCAAGGGTTGCGGTTGCGCTTGCGACGCTTGCGTTGCGAACGGCTCTTGCTACGACGTGAACGGGATCAAGATCTGCGGCGACGAATGCGCCTGCGGTTGTTCCTTGCTGAGTTGCGGTTGTAACGATCCCGCTTGCCGTGCGAGAGGCACTTGCTACCTTAACGGCGTACGCGCCTGCGACGGCGAGCATTGCGGTTGCACCTGCGGTAAGCTCGAGGACGGTTGCACCTGCGCCAAGTGTATCCTCAACGGCGGATGCGTGAATGACGACGGCGAGAAACTCTGCGACAAGGGTTGCACCTGCGAGCATTGCGTCCTGCCTTGCGGTTGCGACGATCCGTACTGTGTGGCGATGGGCGGTTGCGGCCCGAACGGCATCTATTGCTCCGACTTCTCGGACGGTTGCGCGTGTCATTCTCCCGAGGCTTGCCCCTGCGAGAATCCCGAATGCGTGGCGAAGGGCTGCGTGATCGGTTATCGCAACGTTTACAAGATGAACGACAGCGACGCTCCCGTCTATATCGATCCCGAAAACAAAGCCTACTTCGTTTACGGCGAGGTCCCGAAGATCTATCTGACCGACGAAGAGGTCGCGAAACTGCATCGCAACGACGAAGGGCTCATCACCCCCGTGCGTCTCGAACCCGTGTATAGCGGCGGTTCGGTCGTGAACTACAGGATCGCCTACAAGATGGACGACAGCGACGTCTCCGTCTACTATGATTACGACAACGAAAAGTATTACGTCTTCGGCGAGGCGCCGAAGCGCTATTTGATCGCGAGCGACCGCGCGAAACTCGTCAAGGAATCGGCGACGGGGCAGGTCAAGGTCCTCAGGATCGAGGCGATCCATCGGGCGGGCTGCGAGACGGGCAGATGTATCTGCAATATGGATTCCTATCGTCTCGAGTGTCTGTGCCTCAATCCCGAATGCGTCAAGAACGGTCAATGCGTGAAGTGTTACCGTTTGATCGACGGCAAGGTCCATGCGATCTGCTACTGTGACAAGAACCACGTCGAACATATCAACGGGCTCGTCGCTTCCGCCGTCACGAAGGTCGAATTCACGGTGGACGGTTCGGTGAAAAAGACGCTGACCGCGGGCGAATGGCGCGACTATATGGTGATCGTGGACGGCACGGTCGCTCTGTCCGATACCAACGACAATATCCTCGCGATGGCGTACAACGAGTACGAGATCAAGGTCTATACGACGAGCGACGTGACTCCTTTCGCGACCTTTGATTACAAGCTCGGCGAGGGCGGCTGTACCTTTGCCAATCCCTGCAAGTGCCATACCAACGTGCTCTCTTGCTACTGCACGAACCCCGCGCATATCCGCGCAGGCTACTGCCCGTCGGATTGCGAATACTGTAACGGCGCTTGCCGCACCTATCGCAGCAATAAGTTCAGAGAGGCGTTCGCGGAGATCAAGATCACCCCTGCGGGTCTCTCCTTCCGCACCGAGGACACCTTCCTCTCCACGATCTTCTATCTCTTCTCGGGCAATACGATCTCCGATCCCGACGTGCCGCACATCGCCGTGGACGTCGGCGTGAACTACATCACGAAGCAGAAGACCATCGAGGTCCCGGGCATGCTCCGTTCCGCGGTCACGAAGGTAGTGCTGACGGGTAAGAACGACGCGTCTGTCGTCACCCTCGATACGAAGCAGAAGATCGACGAGTATATGACCCTCGAGGACGGCAAGATCACCTTCAGCGACGGCAACGCCGCGCTCGGCGCGCTGTCCGACTATGCTTGGACGGTGTCGATCTATACGGGCGGCGGCAGTTCGTTTGCGACGAGGGAATACGAGATGTACACCGGCGCGAGCAGCGACTTCTTCGCGAATCTCGCTCTCCGCGCGAATATCGAGGTCGAGCAGTATATCCACGGCGCTTACACGGGCGAATATTCCACGGTGGGTCTCGCCTTCGGCGGCGTGACCGTCCGTAGCAGCAAGAAGACCCTCTTCGTTCCCTCGCTCCAGGAAGTGGATCCCCACACCGGCGACCCGATCGAAGCGGATCTCAAGACCTATCAAACCTTCGACAAACTGCAAAAGCTGACCGCGCAGGTCGACCTACACCTCGAAATCGAACCCGAGAATACGACGGTCGAACTCGGTCCGGTGCTGAACGGTCTGTTCCCGGGCATCGATACGTTGATGCAGGTCATCGTGGATCAGAGCACTTGGACGAGCGATAAGACGATCGTCAATATCTCGGTGCAGGCGGGTCTCGATCTGAACGATTTGGAGAAGACCCAGCTCAGCTTGTACGTGACCGAGACCACCGATTCGGGTGAGAAACTCATCGCTTTCGTATTCTACGACGGCGAAGACGAGGACGGCGAGCCGAAGCTCTATATGAAGATACCCGTCCTCGGCATCAAGGCGACCTATTTCGAGGACATCACGATCGGCGATCTCCTGTCCACCTTTGGCGGCGACGACACCGCGGCGGCGTACGGCGACGATCCTCTGCCGTGCGGTTGCTCAGATCCCGTGTGCGTGCATTACGGTTCCTGCGTGCCCGGTTGCCCGACCTGCACGGACGGCAGTTGTCACTTCGATCCGACTACCCTCGATACCTTGCTTTGCGGCTGTACCGATCCGATCTGCTTGATGCGCGGCAGCTGTTACGGCGCGTGCAAGAATTGCTCGGATGGCAGTTGCCACGACAAGGAGAACGCCGCCGCCCTCTTTAAGGGTGAGACGACCGACCTTATCTACGGCATCTTGGCGCACTTCAAGAGCGTGACGATCTCGCAGGAGAACGGCGTGCAGATCGAGGCGAAACCCTCGCTGATCACGACCCTGCTCGTCGCCCTCGGCAACGACGTGGCGCTCGACGGCATCGACGACGTCGGTTCCTTCCGCATCGGCTTCAAGTTCGACGCGCTCTCGGCACTATCGGTCAACGCCGAATTGAACTTCAAGGAGAACGCCAATATCTCCAAGATCCGTCTGAGTGCGGACAATATCAAGCTGGATCTCAATAAGAATCCCGTTGAGTTCCCGACCGCCGTCGCAGGCGCGCGCGAATCCTATACCAAACTGACGCTCCAGAGCTTCGTGAGCTTCTCGGTCTCGGGCGAACTCAATATCGAGACGCAAGATACCGTGATCGCGGTCGGCAAGACCGTCTCGGCGATCCTCGGCGAACAACTCGACTTCGACCTCGGCTTTCGTGAAGGTCCCGTCCGCTTCGGCTACAAGATCGCGGGCAATATCTCGCTCGGCGCCATCGACATCAAGGGCGTGCTGGCGGGCAAGACCGTCGACCTGCGCGAGATCGTCAGATCGTCGGAAGCCCTCGTGGAGATCATCGACCTGACCAACAATAGGACCTTCCTCTCCGCCTACCTCGAAGGAGGCTTCGCCTACGTCAACGTCGGCATTCTCGACAATATCCCGCCCATCAAGATCGACGTCCTACCCTTTATCAAGGAGAAGGAAGAGGACGTGATCGTCGCGGCGGAAGGGGAAGCGGGCGAGAAGCGTTACGACGTGACCTATTCGCTCGATATGCCCGAAGTGGTGTCTCTCGGCAGAATGTACCACTACGTGAGCGGTGAGAGCCCCGACTTCTACGTCGCGCTGAAAGGCTACGCCGTCACCGGCATCCTGATGGTCAATGATTCCACGGGCGAGGAGCTCCGCATCGCACAAGCGGACATCGGCAAGTATTTCCGCTTCGACTACGCGGGTTCTTCCGCGAATCGTCGCTACGGCGACACCCGCGTTTCGATGGTGAAGACCAGACAAGTCTCCAACCTCGTCGTCCCCGGCAATAACTACTACACCGTCTACCTGATCACGGGCGGCGGCGTGGTCTCCTTCTCGCTCAAAGTCGCTTCGGCGGACGCTTATGCGGGCGGAGAGAATCGCGCGCTGTCCTTGGTCGTCGGGTTGATCGGTAACGTCACCTTGAAGATGGACGAACTCGTCGTTTCGCTCAATCAGAACGTGATGAAGATCTTTGAAGAGTATCTCGGCATGAGCCTTGACGCACCGAACGTGAACGTCGCGGCTCGCCTCGGCAAGAGCGACACGGTCTACGTCGGCGCGACCGTCGGTATGAAGCAAGCGGGCAAGGGCATCGCGGTGGACTTCTACCTCGGCAACTTCAACTTCGAGATCGGCAAGTTGAATCTCCTCAAAGGCTTGCACACCTATAATAATGCTATGCGTGCGCACGTGACGGGTTCGGGCGACGCCACGACCCTCAAGAAGGGCGACTATCTCGACATCGCAGAGGATCTGAATACCGCCTATGCGTCCCTGACCGCGGAGATCACCTTCGACGCGCAAGGGGAATCCGTGATGCCCAATAAGAACAGCGAGATCTTCTATCCGAACGGCGCGCTCTTTACCTTCGGCACTACCTTCCGCGATTTGATCGGCGACATTCTCGTCAATATCGGTCTCGACAGATCGATGAACGCGACCTATCGCATCACATTGCGCGGCTATTTGAAGACGATGGACTTCGAGTCCTTCGACCTCAATGATATCGAGGTCTACTTGATGATCGAGGAGAAGGTCGCCGGCGTGTATAAAGAGGTCATGACGATCTATTTCGCGGACAGCTGGCTGTATCTCAACCTCAATCCCGATCGTTTCCCCTACGTGCAGATCCCCGCGACCCGCATCGAGGTGGATTCCGCGATCCGTTTCTGGACGGGCAACGACTTTGAAGGTACCGACGTCTCGGCAGCTGCCGCGGACGAAGGTTTGACGGCGGCGTCGATCCTGCGCCTCGTCGCAGGTGCGACGATCGGCAACGGAAAGGTAGCGTTGCGCCTCAGCGAAAACTTCGTGGGCGGTATCCTCGCGATCATCGCACCCGAGTTCGAGAACATAGCGCTCCTCTTGGACGAGACCACCTTGTCTGTGGACATCCTGCACGGCGCGGTCGATCTCTCGCTCTCCACCGCAAGCTATTTCGAACCCGAGAAGTTCGTCGCTTACGGCAACGAGAGCTTTGCCAACGTCGAGAAGGTCAGCGCAAACGAAGTGTATCTCCGCATCTTCAACAGCGGCGCCTACGACGGGCTCGAGGGCGACGTGATGATCGCGGCGGGGATCGGCACTTCGGTCGTGTACGTGCCCGTCAACCTGGACGACCTCAGAAGGGTCTATACCTTTGACGACAGGTACGTCTGGAACGAGCTTCTGTCGATCAGCGGCAATCAGTTCCGTATCAATGCGGGCAAGTTCGAGCCCGGCTACTACCACGTGACCTTCACGATGAAGGACGGCACCGTCCTCGAATCCGACGGTCGCGCCTGCGTCAGCGGGGTCTCGGGGTACAAGACGGTCACGGGTCTCGTCGCGGCAAATATTAAGAGCATCTCTCTCGTGGCGAACTATCTGCACGTCAGGATCGATCCGGCGTTCGGCACCTACACCTCGCTGAGGTCGATCACGGTGACCGAAGTCGAAGCGGCCAAGGTCTCCGGAACGGCGGCGTACGAGAACTTCTTTAAGGTGATGAACGGCAAGTCCTTCAAGACCGATCGCACGGCGATCGCTTCGCTCGGCGGCAGCACGTACGACGCGTATTTCTTCTCGAAGGATCCTTCCGTACCGCTCGAGAAGGTGCGTTTGGTCTCTACCACCGATCAGACCTTCAACTTGAACGACATCACGGTCAATAACCTCAGGAAGGTGGTCTTGGTCCGCGCCTTCCAGACGGGCGAGACCTCGCCGAAGTTCGACAGCTACTCCTGCTCGACCGTACAGGATAGACAGCTCTACTTCGACCACGCGGGCAACGTGTACGAGAACTATCCGTCCCGTCAGAGCTTCGGTATGAGCTTCGGTCTCAAGAATATCGTCTTCGACACCGTGCGTCCCGTCGGCGGACTGTATCGCGCGTCGGAGCAGACTTGGTACGAGTACAATTACAGCACGGGCGCCGTCACCAATCACAGCGGTCTCCCGCTCAACGAGTATGCGAGCTGGCGCGATCAGGTCTTCTACCTGACCACGCAAGTCGTGATCGACGCGGAATTCGATACGACGGGCGCTCTGCCCACGGGCGGCTACGAGCTCTTCGGCGATAAGGCGAAGGGTCTCGGCGGTATGATCGATCAGGTCATCGGCATCCTGCGTATGCGCGACGGCGTCGATAAGACCATCACGCTCAAGATCGAGCTCAAGATCGTCGCAGAGGACGTCTATCTGTCCGAAGCTCTCTTCACCTTCTCGATCTCCGGCAAGTCCAACGCTTATATCTACTATAAGGGCGAGGGCGAAGGCGTCGACAGCTATCTGTATATCAACGTGGAAGGCTACAACCTCGGCTCCTTGAAGGTGCCGATGGACATCGTGACCCCGATCCTCGATATGGTCGATCTCTCGGGAGACGATCACTACACCTCGCTCGGCGACGCGAAACTCGCCTGCGGTTGTACCAATCCCGAGTGTATCCGCGCGAACAGCTGTATCGACTGGAGAGACGGCAAGGAAGTCGTGCGTTGCGAAGGCACGGGCTGCAACTGCACCCATTGCAAGCTGAAGTGCGGTTGTACCGACCGCAACTGCCTGATCAACGGCAGCTGTTACGACGGCAACGGCGTCAGGCTCTGCGACGGCGCGACCTGCAAGTGTAAGTGCGGCGAACTCGAGTGCGGTTGTACCAATACCTTGTGCTTGCAACGCTCCAGAGCGGACGCGAACGGCGAGACCCACCAAGGCTGCTTGGACGACGAGGGCAACGTCCTATGCGGTATCTGTACGAGCAAGGCTTGCCAGCGCAATAAGGCTTGTACGTTTGAGGGCGACTGCGATTACAGGGATCCGCTGAAACACTATGTCGACGAATTCGGCGTCAAGCACCGTATCGAATGCACTTGTTCGCATTGTATGCTGAAGTGCGGTTGCCGCAATAAGGCTTGTATCGACAACGGCAGTTGCTACGACGCGAGCGGCGTCTTGATCTGCGAAGAGAACTGCGATTGCGACTGCATCAAAGAAGAGGAAGAGAAGGCGTCCGCGCCCGGACCGTACGCGAAGTATCTCGCCTATGCGGATAACTTAATCAACGCGGTGCAGATCGGCAATAAGATGAGCCTGATCGTCCTCAATCCGAACGTCTTTAACAACCTACTGTTGATGATGGGTTACAAGACCTATCTCTGCTCGGATAACTATGCCTACATCAAGGCGGAGCTCAAGGCGACCCTCGCCTCGGGCAAGGGTATGTCGGACACCTATATCAAGATCGGCAGCACGAACTACGGCGTCGAGCTGCCCTTCGGCGAGGAGGGCTACGACGTATCGTTGACCTTGACCGGATTCAAGGCGCAATCCGTCGTCAAACCCATCACGACGAGTTCGGCGTATACGCTCTTCAATAATACTTATAAGTTCACGTCCAAGGTGCCCGGATACGCGGCGTATCCGACGGCGGATACGATGGAACTGCATTTCGGCACGACCATCGACCTGACCCTTTCGGGCGGCAACGAGACCTTGACCATCGACCTGACGGGTATGCTCGGCGAAACGCTCGGATTGACCGAGAAGGACATCGCGAATCTCGTGATCGACAACGGCGAAGGGCAGACCGGTCTGAAACTGCGCGTCCATACCGAGATGTTCCTCAATATGAGTGACAGCAGTAAGACCGAACTCCTGCTCGAGATCTCCACGGTGACCCCGAGCGGCACCGCGAACCTCGCGATCGGTCTGTATTACCTCAACAGAGAGGAGACAGCCTACGTCTCCTTGCCTTTCCTCGGACTGTCCGGTCTCGTAGTCAAGGGGCTGGATCTCTCGGGCATCCTTGCCAACGTCTTCGACATTACGGTGTGGAGCGACGTGCGTAACGGCGCGGCGGCGGAAGCGGTCGCGGCGGCGGGCGAGGACGACGAAGAACTCGAGAACAGTCTGTGGGAATTGCTCGGTATGGAGCTCGACGACGACACGCAGATCCCGTATATTCTGAATAAATACCTCGAAACGATCAACGACTACGGCAAGGATCGCTACGAAGAATACGAGAACAAGGCGAAGTTCGTACTCGCGCTCGGCAACTCGATGATGGGCGTCGGCTTGAACCTCTCGCTCCTAATGACCGTGATGGATCTGCTCGAGGCGGAATTGCCGCGTCAGATCGTGAAGACGCTCGAGACCTATAAGGGCGGTTTCCGCGCGGAGCTTTACTACAACGGTGCGGACACGACCTCGCTGACGGGCTGGTCTGTCAACCTGAACGCTTACTTCAGCAAGAAGGAAGACAGAGACGAATTCGGCACGAGCGGTGGGAACGTCTCTTGGATGGGTCTGACGCTCCGTATCCGCGACGTCGAGCTCTATACGGGCGGGCAAGGCACCCTTGCCGAATACAGCAGTCCCACGAGCAGCGCTATGCTGGGTATTTGCTTGCCCGATTCGACGTCGGCGAGCGTTGAGAACTATGATTCGAGACATCAATACGCCGCCTACGAGTACAGAGGTCGCGACAACGCGAACTACGCCGAGTATAAGGATCTGACCTCTTATAGCGACATCATGGAGATCAATACCTTGCAGATCGACTTGTCGGGCACCGTCATCTTGAACTTCGCGAAGAATACGAGCGACGTGCTCTTTACGCCGTCGACCCTCGGCAACCAGACCTTCGACTTCCTCTACGCGATCGCTGAGAGCATCCTCGCGTCGAACCGCGGCAGCGTGATGGTGAACCGCAACGTCTCCAATATGTGGACGCTGACCTTCAACCTCGTGATGCGCCTGCACTTCGAGGACTTCTCCAAGACGCAGTTCAAGTTAGAGCTCAATATCAACGATATGATCAATACCATCAAGATCTTGGGCGTCTACTACGACGGATCGTCTCTCGCTGAGGACGGTGGCAAGCTCTATCTCGACGTGACGGATCTCGGTCTGTTGAAGATCATTGCGACGGGTGTGAACCTCGAGCAGGCGATCTCCAAGCTCCTCGACGTCGACTTGAAGGCGGGCGGTCTCACGATCATGCGCGACGTACTGCACGCCCATTCGGTCGGCGAATGGATCGAAGAGAAGATCAAAGAGGGCGGCAACGTGACGGGCGACGAAGAGGAAAAGCCGTCCGATAAGACCGAAGAACAAGGACAAGAGGACGATCAAGAGCAAGAGAAAGAAGAGGAGCAAGAGGTGACCTATCTGCGTCCGCAGGGCAATCTGTCTTTGGTCCTCAAAGCGCTCGCCGCGCAAGCGAGCGTCGTTCCGTACGATCTGCAACTGCATATCGACGGCGGCATGCTCGAGAGATTCTTCAAGGCGTTCAAGATAGACAAAGGTCTCATCGGAGACGCTATGAACCGCGCGGGCATTCCGTCGGATTTCTCCGCGTCGATCGGATTCCAGCTCAACGAAGGGATCAAGAACCTCGGCGTCACGATCCACGCGCCCGACACGCTCGGCAACGGCACGCAGGACAATACGATCACCGCACAACTCAATAATTTCAAGATCGACTACAAGGCGGACAATACCACGCTCTTCACCGCCAACCAATTCCTGGCGTACAGCGCGCTGCCGATGGGCGGCTCTATCGGCCTAACAAACCACAACGGACAGAGCTGGCTCGGCGGCTTGCTCGAGTCTCTCGTCGACGGTCTGTATCCGAAGATCGATGCCGGTAGCGAGACCGAGTACAAGAGCGACTCGATGAAGCTCAGGATCACGCATAATACCGACTATACCGATAGGAACGGTTCTCTCGTCACGGGCGATTCGAGAAGTATGCTCTTCCAGATCAGCCGTGACTACGAACCCAAGGATACCAGCATCGACAAGACCGAACACTACGCGCACTCTCTGCGCCTGACGATGTTCGACGTCCTCAGCGACTATACCGACACCCCGGGCGTTTTATCCATCGGCAAGGACGTCGCCGAGATATACGGAGCAGGCTGGACGGCGGTCCCGGGTCTCTTAAAGGATATCGCGCAAATGGTCGCGGGACACATTGACAAAGTCTCTGCTTTCTATCACGACAGCAAGGTGATCTTGAATATCATCTTCAAGATCTCGATCTTCGATCTGGACGCCCTGACTTGGGAGTTCGGTCCGGACTTCGACCTCATGACGCTCGATATCTCCGACCTCGTCTCGGGCAAGGTCAAGAACGAATACGACGACCCCGAAGAAGTGGAATCGACGGACGAAAGCGCTACGAAAGAGGAGATCGACGCCGCGAAAGAGCATCCCGTGATCGGTATGACCTTAGACCTCGGCTACGGCTTGATCGACGAGGCAACCGGCACGCCGATGGATAAGAGCAAGCAAGCGACCGCGCTCGGACCCGAGGATCCCAAGACGGTCAGCGCGTTGCGTATCGACCTCGATCCGTTGGTCTTGATGGATATCATGAAGACCATCAACTCCCTCGTGATGGACGCCTTCGACATTCCGTCGACGGTGCCTTCTCGCGCGACCTACGGCTCCTATCAGGCGATCATCAAGCTCATCAAGAATGTGATCAGAGACATGATCAAGGGGTGGATCGGCAGAGGCAACGCCGTGACCCGAATGATCGGTGACGCGGCTGCGGTGGCGGTCGGCGCCCTCGCGGATAACGTGTTCGGCGATCAGATCATCTACGTCCTCGCGAAGTTCCTGCCCTTCTTCGAGCCGAATAAGCGCGATACCTGCTTCGTGACGGTCGAGTTCGACAGTAATAACGTGGACGGGGCGAAAGTCTTGATCCGCAAGATCCTGCTCCGTATGGGCTCCTCGAGAAGCGGCAAGTATTCGCAGATCGTCTTGTCCAACGCGGGCATTCGCCTCGGCGTCGTGAATGGCAATCGCGTCACGATCGACTTCGACGGAAAGACGGTTCGCACCCTGCACGACGTGTTCAATATCGACGAGGACGGCAACGGCGTAGCGGACTACCTGCAAGAGCTGCCGGAGAAGGCGAAGGTCTACTATATCAGCGGCACGGTCTCCGATACCTCGATCGCCAAAGAGTCCGAAGACACCGTCTCGATCGTCTGGACGGACAGCGCTTTCCTGATTGACCCCACGGGAGGAAAGACTCAGACGATCTCCCGTCCCAAGGACGGCAGCGACACCATCGCGACGACCTATAATTTGATCGGTACGATCCTGAACTACAATCGGTATATCCCGTTGCAGGTGCCGTACAGCGCGATCCGCCTGGTCAAGTACACGACCCTCGGCGGCAAGAAGACGCCGCTCATCAAGGGCGACAATATCCAGTTGCCGATGAGGATCACGCCGGATCAGGTCAAGAATCTCGACACCCTCCTGCCCGACGTCTTGATGGTCTATCTGACCGACGGTTACGGGGAGAACGGAATGTACTATACCTTCGACGGCAGAGACGTCGGCGGTAACGTCGTCAAGTGGGATTGGTCGGAAGTGTCCGACAGCTACGACGGCGGCGAATATACGTTGAAGCTGACCTTCGGCGACGGCAACACGCAGAACTATCATATCGACGTGCCGATCACCGTCATCGCTCAGCCGCTCTCTCGCATCAACGGCTTTACCTATTCCGACGATGAAGATAACGTCATCTCGGGCAGCAGCCTGACCTTCGAGGCGGGTATCAAGACGGTGGAGAAGAGCGTCTTCAACGACCTCGACGATCATACCGTCGAGCTCCCCGATATGGTCTACGCCGAATTCGGCACGACGGGCAACCGCCTATACGAGATCCGTTGGGTGGACAGCGAGTTTACCGCCGGCTATGCGGGCGCGACCTACTATGCGGACGCCTATATCGGCAACAGCGAGATCGGCTATCACCTCTTCGAGAATATCCCGATCGTCTTCAAGAACAAGCTGATCGAGTCCTACAACTTCGACACGTCGGCGAACGGCAAGCCCTACAACTTCGAGTTCGATCCCTACGAGGTCAACGAAGGGGACGGCAAGCCCGTGGCGCTCAGCCTATACAGCTATCCGCAGTACGTGAACTTGCAGTTCGAAGGCGAAGTGGACGAGAAGGGCAAGCCGATCTATCACTACACCCTCGTCGAATGGAACTTCGAGAATATCGAGAATACCTACCTCGGCAGCAACGCGTCTTACGCGACCTTCCGTTACGGCGACGAGTATATCGGTTACCAGTATATCAAGGTCCCCGTCAAGATCAAGGAGAGGATCTTTACCTCTTCGATGCTCAAGACCGAAGAACTGGATCTCATCACGACGGTGGATCCGATGTATCTGAAGACGGACGGCGAAGTCGTTGTCGCGGGTCTGGAAGACACGATCACCAACTCTTGGCGCTACGATTACGATCCCACCGATCTGAAGAATTATCCGAAGACCGTCACCGTCTATTACGGCACGGGAGAAGGTGAGAACATCACGTTCAGAGGCGACGACGTCAAGTGGACGGCGGACGACATCTCCGTCAAGTACAATGCGGGCACGCAATACGCGAAGCTCCGCGTCGGTAATCGCTTCGGCGGCTATCAGACCATCAACGTGCCGATCACGATCGAGGATCGTTCGGTCAGCGCGATCGACCTCTCTGCGGTCAGGAAGAGGTACGAGTTCAATCCCTACGAGGAGAAGGCGACCGATTCGAAGTGGTATCCGGTGTGGACGGAAGACAGTACGCCCAAGAACTTCCCGGCGACCGTGATCTTCTCGGCGCAACCCTCCGCGGCGTTCCCGATCGCAGGATGGGATCTGTCGGGCGTGGACAAGAGCTACAAGGGCGGCACCTATACCGCCTATGCGCGCATCGGCACCGAGTCTGCGGGCTACCAGCTCGTTCCGTTCACCGTGGTTGTCAAACCGAAGATCATCAAGAACCTGCAGATCGAGGCGTTCGTCTTCGATCCGTACGATACGACGGTGAATCCGCTGATGATGATCGGCGACGACTCTCCCTATCCGACCTCGGCGATCGCGGTGTTCAAGGACGATTCGACCTGGACCTTCGACGAGCTCACCTGGGACATCACCGCCCTTTATAAGATCTGGAACTACAGAGGCGGCGAGACCAAGATCAGCGTCCGCTTCGGCGACAATTACAGCGGCTATCAGACCTATATGGTCCCCGTCACGGTCGAATGCCGTGAGATCTCCGCCGTCGCGCTCAACGAGGAGAACGTGATGATCTTCGACCCGTACGGCGACAAGGATCCGCGCGTCGAAGACAGCTACGAAAAGGACGTCGACGTGACCTTCAGCAACGGCGAGAAGGGCGTGGTGCGCGTCGAATGGGACATCACCGAAGTCATCAACGGCTATATGGGCTATAAGAGCTATATCGACGACGATCATATGTACGCGGAGTTCCCCGTCGCGATCCGCGCGGGTAACAACGTCTGCGGCTATCAGACCTTCGGCGGCATCACCGTCCGCATTCTGAACCGCGAGATCCGCGAAGGCTCGATCGGTATGCAGAAGCTCGACGTCTATTCGGACAACGACCTCGCCTCTACCGTCACCGTGACCTTCAAGGACGGCACCGAGCGCTCGATGCCCGTCAGCTGGATCAACCTGAACTTCCGCACCGACATCAACAGCCCCGACTTCCCGAACTGGAACGAGGACGCTCACGTCGACGAGCAGGGCGCCTTCACGGCAGACGCGCGTATCGGCGATTCGATCGGCGGCTATCAGGTCGTATCCGTCCCCGTCAGGATCTACAAGAGGGTCGCGCAGAAACTGTATATCGATCGCGAGCAATGGTCGAAAGACGGCGTGCCCGGACTGGAGATCGACTATTCGAGGCATTACTTCACCTTCGATCCGTACGACGGCAAGTGGGATCTCCCCTCGACCGTCAGGTTGTATTTCGACGACGGTACGGATAAGTCGATGAAAGCGGTCTGGGATACCTCGAACCTCGAGATGAAGCTCGAGGGCGGCGTCTACCACAGCGGCGTAAATCCCGGCACCAAGGGCGCGATCCTGCGCCTCGGCAACGCGCGCACGGGTTATATCGAGATCGAGTTTATGGTCGTCGTGAAGAACCGCGTGCTCAAGCAGGTCTCCGAAGGCGTGCCCGCGATCTACAGCTACGACGCGCAGAGCGGTGAGGTCGGCGACTTGATCACAAAGATCGTCAACGATCCGTATCTGTCTTCGGGCTTCCCGAACGTCGTCTGGCTAGTCTACGAGCAGCAGGGCGGTCTGACCCAGTCCGAGAGCGGAGCGAAGATCGTCGGTAACTGGAATATCGAGTATAGGAAGGACAAGAACGGCAATCGCATTCCCGTCCGCGCTTCCTTCCGTCTCGGCAATGAGAAGATCGGCGAGACCTACACCTTCGAGGTCGAGACCGTGCATCGTATCCTCAGCGTGCCCGAAGGGACGGTCGTGGACGTCAATCCCTATCAAGTCACCCTCCCCGGCGTGCTGACGGTGAACGTCTCTAGCCCGGTCGAGTACGACTTCGAGACCGGCATTTACAGCGTGCCCGCAGATCCCGCGGTCGTGCAGATGAGCGTGAAGACCGATTGGAGCAAGTCGACCATCGACTACTCCTACGGCGGCTCCACGCAGACCGGTGTGGACGTCTACGTCGGTAACGCCCTCTGCGGCTATCAAAGGAGCACGATCACGGTGCGCGTGATGAACAAGACGGTGCAATCGGTCTCGGTCGAGGAGTTCGATATCGATCCGTACGACTACAGCACCTTGCCCGAAACCACCAACGTCACCTTCGAGGACAATACCTCGGGCGAACTCAAGCTGACGGCGAACATCTCGAACGCCGTCAAGGATCCGTCCAACACGGGCGCCGCCTTCTATCAGGGCGGCAAGTACACCGTCACGGCCTACCTCGGCGACAAGACGGGCGGCTATCAGGCGAAGACCATCGTCCTCAACGTGAAAGACAGGACGATCCAAAAGCTCCTGATCGACGGCGTGGACGTGATGGCGGAAGGTCTCCGCATCGCGACCTACGGCGATCTGAACGGCCTCACCAAGAAGCCCGACCAGTACGTGACCGCCGTGTTTAAGGACGGATCGCAAGCCAGGCTGAAAGCGCTGTGGAGCAGCATCACGATCGACTACTCTTACGAGGGCGTGACGCTTCAAGATATGGCGCTCCTCGTCGGCAACTCGGAAGGCGGCTATCAACGCGTCGTGATCGACGTGATCGTCGAGAAGGCGGTCGCGCGGTTCGCAGGCGCGGAAGAGAACTATTCCTACAATACCCTGCTCGGCAAGGAAGGCTTGCCCGAGCAGGTGCTCGTGACCTTCATCGGTCAGCAAGACCCGATGGCGCTCCCCGTCATCGAATGGGCGGCTGAGTCCGAGATCGATCGCGAGCGCGGCACCTACACGACCTCGGTCAGGATCGGCAACGACGTCAGCGGCTATCAATGGGTCGCGGTGACCTTGCCGCTTGCGGAGATCCGCCTCCTGTCCGTGCATTCCGTGCCGTACGTCATCAATGCCTACGATGAGATCACGACGGACGAAGAGGGCAGATTGCTTGACGCGAACGGCAAGCTCTTTACGCTCCTCGGCGACGTGGGCGCGGGTCTCGACGCGACGCTCTACGTGAAGCTCGATAAGATCCCGACCTACGACTACCGCGGCAAGAACGAGATCGTCCTGATCTCGGTGGGCAACGAGATGACGGGCTATATGTCCGAGACCTCGGACGGCGCGGGCATCTCCCTCGAGATCGAGATCAAAGAGCAGAGAGTGCAGGCGCTCTATCCCGTCGGAGAGAGCAAGGATATCGTCGAGGCGTACGGTCTCGCGGTCACCGAGCTCGATCCGTACGACCTGCCCCCGATCGAGAAGGGGACGACGCTGACCGTTTTGATGAAGGACGGTAACCTCGTGGATCTGCCCGTCACCGACGTATTCTACGTCACGGGCGAGCAATCCTCTCGCTATCTGTCCTATCGCGGCGGCTCCGACATTCGTATGCAGATCCACGTCGGCAACGCAAAGCGCGGCGTGCAGGTCTATGAGGCCACGATCTCCGTGAAAGAGAAGGTCATCAAGAGCGTGGCTGCGCTGACCGATATGTGGGTGGATCCCTTCACCTATCGCTTGCCTTCGCCCGAGGTAGAGGTCACCTTTACCGACGACACGGTGGCGAGCCTGCCCGTCTACTATACGGTGGGCAGCAAGGAGTTCACGGCGGCAGATCTCAAGTACGCGGGCGGTAGCTTCACCGTCAAGGCGCACATCGGCAAGAACCAAGGCGGTATGCAGGTCTTCAGCTTCAAGCTCAACGTGCAACAGACCCTGATCACCGGACTGAAAGAGGACGTCTTGATCAAGATCGATCAACTCGAGACCCTGATCAAGCTCCCGACCGAGCTCAGACTGAAGGTCAAGGATTCCGATACCCCGCTCGTGGTCTCGCTCGAGAACGAGCTGCTCGATAACGGCAACTGGGTCGTGAAACTCGTGGATGGCGTCTATACCATCGTCGCCGAGGACGGCAACAAGGGCAACTGGGACTTCACAGGCGTGAACCTTGACTATCGTGGCGGCACCTACTACGCGATCTATCGCTTCGGTAACGCTGACGTCGGCTATCAGAACGTCAAGATCCCCGTCGAGGTCACCGAGAAGCTCGTGGATCAAGAGAAACTGCGCTACGTGAAGTCGCGCACGGCGAGCACGGTCTCGCTCGCGCCCTTCGAAAGCGGCATCGTGGCGGCGGTCGGAGAGTATTTCGAACTGCCGAGAGACCTGTGGGTGACCTTCAAGGACGGCACGGGTATGGAGATCAACGTGACGTGGGACGCGTCCGAGGCGGATATCACGAAGCCCGGCGTTTACAAGGTCACGGCTACGGTGCTGGATCAGACCATCGCGGTCAAGATCACGATCACCGAAGACAGAAAGGTCTTTAACGACAACGTCGTCGACCTCTACGTTGCGGAACGCGGCGGCAGCTATTCGCTCCCCGACACGATCCGTCAGACCATCTACGTCAAGGCGGCGTCGGGCAGCTATTATCCCGCGGCGGAGACGGCGCCCACGATGCGCTTGACCTGGACGTCGCATCCCTCGTCCTCGGTCGAAGACGCTTACGAACTGGTCGGCGTCGTGACCAACGGTACCTTCACTTGGAAGAAGAAGGTGAAGCTGTACTTCCACAGCACCTACGTCACCTATGTGAGGAACCTCGCGGGTAGCGATACGCTCGGCATCGGAGAGGGCGTAAAGGAAGTCAAAGTCTTGATCGGCACGGCGTTCCATGCGTCCGATCTGCCCGAACTCCTCGTGGCGGTCTACGACGGCGAAGCCGAGACCACCAAGAGAACGGCGGCGAACTGGTACGTGGCGTATGCGATCAACGGCGCGGGCGACGTGATCCCCGTGAACGGTGACGTGAACGATATGAGCGTGCTCGACACCTCGAACGCGGGTTATAAGTACGTCTTGAAGGGTCGCCTGACCGACAGGAACGGCGGTGACGTCCTCTATGCGAACGGCGAGGAGATCCTCTTCACCGTGCTGGTGGACGAAGAGGTCGACCTCTCGACCAAGTACACGATCCCCGAGGGCGGCAATCACTTTACTTACGGTGAGAGCAAGCATCTCGAACTGATCGTCGACGTCGGCGTGCGTGTGACCGAGATCGCCTACTACAAGGACGGCGTGCGCGTCAAGGGCGTGACCTACGACGCGATGGGCGCCGTCAGCGTGGACAGCGGTTATCCGACCGATGCGGGCGAGTACGAAGCGAGGATCACCCTCGAGGGTTACGAGCAGCCGGCGTTGACCGTCAGCGAACGCTATATCATCGATCCGTTGGACGTTTCGAGCGAGATCGTCGTGGTGGATCTGATGCAGCGCTTCGTGAAGAACGGCACCTACGTCGTGCGCTACGGCACTCCCTACAACATTCCCTTGACGGCGACCTACGAGGTGGTCTCGGGCGGCGCGCTCAGCGGCGCGGGCATTCCGACCGCGGTCGGCAAATACAGAGTCACAGTTACGGTCGACAGCCGCAACTACGTCGGTGAGACTACGGCGGAACTCGTCGTCGTGAACAGCGTGAAGATCGTCTTCTACAACGGCAATTCGATCGCGACTTCGACCTACGTCGGCGATGGTATGTATCTGCCCACGTTGCCCTTGGTCGCGCGGGCGGGCAAGACCTTTGAATGCTGGTGTTCGGACAGCGAATGCACCAAGGTCTACGACGTCTCGCTCCCCGTCTCGGGTGCCAATGGCACGGTGATCACGGACGACGAAAAGGGCGCGACGCGCCTGATCGAGCTCTACGCCCGCTTTAAGGACAACGCTTAGCGGGCGGACGAGCGCGCGGTGCGCGCGATATATAGTTATTAAAGTAATTATTAAAAATAATTAAGGCGAAAGCCTTGCGGAAAGCGGTAAAATAGAATTGAGGTAGAACTATGACAAGAACGCAAAGACGGACAAAACTGAAATCGGGGCTGATAATGGCGATGGCGGTGATCTTCCTGATCACGCTGTTTGTCGTTTCTTTGGCTTTCGGAACGGGGGGAAGCGGCGAGGCAAACGCCGAGAATTACGAGCGGTTGCAGTATGTTGAGATCGGCGACGGCTACGTCAGCGACTTCATCAACGCGCCCCTTCAGACGCGTTTGACGTTTGCTCCCATGGACGGCTTTATCAGAAACGCCCAACAGTTCTGCTACGTTTTCTATTCCGGAGTTGTCGGTACCTTCTACCTCGCCGATAATTTCAAGATCTCTGCGAGCACGTGGCCGACCAATAAACCCGTCTTGGTGGACGGTTGTACCGTGGTCGGCAATAACTACGTGATCTGGAACAACGCGAACAGCTCGCCCACGGGCTCCGCGCACGTCGGCGGACTCGTGAACGAGAACTACGGCACCTTGCAGGGCATCACCTACTATTTCTCCGGCTCGATCTATAACTCCACGTCCGCCAATACGCTCCTCAGCGTGGGCGGGTTGATCGGCTACAATCATTCTACGGGCAAGGTGAAGAACAGCGCGATCTCTTGCGGCGGTTCTCTGACGGGCGAAGCCAATACCGAGGGTATCACCGTCAGCGTCGGCGGTATGATCGGTCTGAACGAGGGCAATATCGAATCTTGTAAGGGCGACAACCTCGGCATCAACTGCAACGGGCAGGTCAGCGCCTATTCCGATATGGAGAGCGGCTCTTCCCGCGCCAAGCATTGCATCGTGAATGCGGGCGGCGTGATCGGCAAGCACAATACCGGAACGATCATCAACTGCGATATCAAGTCTTCCGCGAGCGTGCTCGCCGCGGACAATACCGACAAGTGGGAGACGCCGATCGCCGAGTTCCTCGGTGGCATCACCGACTTATTCGGGTTCGATATGGACTTCGCCACCGACTACAACGACGGCGAACACGTCCACCCCGCGGGCAGCATCGTCGGCAATCTGGACAACAACGCCTCGATCAAGAACAGCAATATGGTTCTGACCGGCAGCGCGATGTCCTACGGCATGGCGGGCGCGTCCAACTCGGGCTCCATCGCGGGCGGCGTGGTCGGACTGATCGGCTCGAACTGTACCTCGACGGCGGGACTTCTCAATAATCAGATCAAGATCAAGTCTTCGGTCAACGCGTTCTGGTTGCAGAGTTTCGACATCACGCAGAGCTTGATCGAATGGACGTTCGAGCGTAATATCGACGTCTTCGTCGGCGGCGTGGTCGGCAGGTCGCTTGCGGGAAAGAACAGTCTTTCCTTTAAAAACAATTTCATCTCGTTCGAACGCGACGAAGGCATCGTCGAGGACGCGGCGGATTACGATTCGGACAGCTATACGGCATACGGCGGTCTTTTGTGCGGTGACGGGATCTTGGACAATATCGGCGCGAACAATTGGCTCTGCCGCAAACCTACCGAGTGCAATACCACCAAAATCTACAGAAACGGCGAGAACTGCGGCGAACTCAAAAAGCTCGACATCTTCGGCGACGGCGAGGTCTCCTTGAAGGGCGAGATCGTGAACGCCGAGAGCTTCAACGTCGAGGCAAAGCCGATCTGCTCGCCTTTCTACGGTTGGACGGACAATATGGCGGCGGACAGTCCCGATTTCGTGACGACGCGGACCAAGACGCTCGCGGCGTCCGACGCTTCGACGGAATACGTCGTCTTCATCGATACCGATATTCGCAGTTCGGGCGAATTGACCCAACTTGCGAAGGACATCAACCTCATTATGGAAGAGTATTGGAGCAGGCTCAAGGTCACCTTGAAATGGCTCACCGTCGAACTCGGTAAAGACATCTTGGTCGAGAAGGGCACCCCCGTTATCGAGGAGTTCTACGGCAAGTTCAAAGGGAATAACAATACCATCTCCTTCGCGTCGGGCAGTAAGATCACGCACGATTTCGAGCAGGAGTCCGAGGATACTTCCGACGGCGCCAAGGCGAAAAGAGAGATGCCGGACTACTCGAAAAGAGCGACGGGTCTGTTCGGCTATATCAAGTCGAGCGCCAGCGTCACCAATCTCAATATCTTGTTCGGCGGTTCGATCAATGAGACGAACGGCTTATCCTATTATGCGATCGAGACGTATAAAGACGATGACAAGAAGGTCGATAAAAGCGCGTCGGATATGATGAACGAACTAAAGTATTGTCAGGCGGGGGCGGATAATTCCGTGCAGAGCAGAACCTTCGCATACGGATCGTTCACGATGTCGACGGATCTTGCTTTGGATAAATGTTACGCCTATTTCCTGACGGGTGACGGGTACGTTGCGGGTCGCGAAAGGAACCCGGGCTATATCGAAATCGTCCCCTATCTCGTCGAGGTCGTCGTCTCCAACAGCTACGTAGGCGTTCTTGCGGGCGTGAACGAGGGCACGATCAGCTCGGTCAACGTGGAAACGACCAAATCCGCATATATCAGCGTGGCGGCGAACAGTACCTGCTTCGGGGTGATTTGCGGTACCAACTCCGGTTCGATCAGCAATACCAGCGCGGTATTCCGTGGCAGCGCAACTTTGACGAGCAGAACGTACGGGTGCGCCGGTGGAATATTCGGGCTTTGCACTTCTTCCGGCGGTAAGGCAATGAGCGGATTGAACGCTTACGTCGCGGGCGAGATCACGCTGAAAAAAGCGTCCTCTTATCATCAGGTGTCGATCTACGAATACGAGCACGCCCAGGCGCTCTCGGGCAACTGCTATATGAGCGATACCTTGTTGCCTGACGGATATTCTTCGATCGCGCACGACTCTCAATCGTATCCCAACAGCGCGCCGAAGATCACCTACGAATTCGGCGTTAAGGACCTGAAAGCCACGCAGGTCTATAAGGTCTACGGCAACGACGAAGTTGCGGAAACGGTCTATGAATGCATCGGTACGCTGTTCGGCTCGTATTCCGCCGGCGCGGTGACCATCAGCAATTCCGCCGCCGTCTCCGGTGCGAAAAGCACGTTCAACACCAATATCTATAACGTCGACAGCGACAATAATTACGTCGGCGCGATGATCGGCAATATTCTCGGCACAGCAGGGATCCCGGCTTTCTCCAATTGCTGGGCGGTCATGGATTACGAGCAGTACAAGGCGGGCGCCGCAGGCAGACGCGTCATCGGCACGCACGAGCTGTCAGTCCAGACGGGCGTGAACCGCATCTACGTGCAGGAAGCGATCGCGATCGCCGAGATCAAGACGAATGCGAGCCTGCCGATCAGCTTTACGCTCGAAGCGAGAGAGGGATTGACTTTTTCGGGTTGGTACGACTACACGAGCGGATCTCGTCAAGTGATCACTTCGGGATTGGACAAGGACGTCTTTACGCCGCAGAACCAGAACGAGAGCAATCGCCTGTTCGTGGCGGAAGTCATCCCCCTGCAACTATTTGAAGAACAGCATATCAAACAACTCGCCGCCTCCACCAACGAGGGCAGAGGGTATCTCGGTACGACCTTCACGTTGGGCGGCGACGACATCACGCTGACCGGCTTTACGCCGATCGGCACAGAGGATCATCCGTTCCTCGGTACCTTCGACGGCAACGGACTCACGATCGAGCTGGAAGAGGTCTCGACGACGGGTAACCTCGTCGGTCTCTTCGGTTGCATCGGCGCGCAAGGTACTGTCAAAAACATTACGGTCAAGGTGACGGGCGCGCTCGGCAACAACAATACCGTCGCGGGCGGCGCGATCGTTGCGATCAACAAGGGACTGGTCGGACAGGACCTCTCCACGGGCAAGGTGATCGCCGAGATCGTCGGTTCGATCACGGGCAAACAGATCGGCGGCATCGCGGGCGTCAACCGCAACGTCATCAAGAATGCCGAAGCGCATTTCCTATGCAAAACCAGTTACGTCTACGGCGAACTCTATGTCAGCAACGACGGCTCGGGCAACGTCGCGGGCGGCGCGATCGGTTACAACGAGACCGTGGACTCGATGGCGTATGCGAAGAACTTGATCGTTTATTACGAAGGCAAGGACGCATTACACGTCATTCCCGCCGCGGGCAATAAGGCGTATTCCGTGGGCGGGATCGTCGGCAAGAACGGCGTTGGCTCGGCGCTCTTCAGCTCGGTCATCGTCTGTAAAACCGCCGACATCCTCGGCGGGAACGGGAGCGACGGCGATCGCTCGCAATTCCGCGGCTTCTTGATCGGCTACAACGAATCGCAGAACGTGGATTCGCTGTGGATCCTCTATCAAGCCTCGAGTAGGACGGATACGTCCGATCAATACGTGGCGGATCTCGGCGCGCCGATGCCCGTCTATCTCGACGAGAACGCTGCGCCCAAAGTCTCCAATCAAATGGTGCTGATCAACGGCGAAAAGCACGATAAGGGCAACGCCCTCATTCGTTACGGCAGAGGCGCCGTCACGGTCTCGATCAGCGGCGCGTCCTCAGCCAAGGGCGGCGAGATCACCTTCCTCTCCACCAAGGTGAAGGATGCAAGCGGGATCGACTTCTACGACTACGTGGCGAACTTCTACAACGGCGACCGCGTGCCGGTTTCGGAAGGAAACAACGGTTACGAGTTCGCTCCGACCGTCGGCGACGCCAAGACCGACGGCTTGACGGGACGCGTCTACTACGCGGGTTTCTGCGACGCGACGATTTCCAATGCGACCGATTATAACCGCGTCGCCGCCAACATCGCGAACGATTATCGTCTGTACGTCGAATACAACGTCTCGACTTCCTTTACGTTAGACGCCGCGACCAGCCCGAACGCGATCGGGAGCGCAAGTCGTCCCTTCCGCGGCGCGATCAACGGCAACGGCTATATCGTCACGCTGAACTCCGCTTCCGCGATGCACGCTTTCGTCGGGGTGCTCGGCGATCCCACGGACGAGAACCACTATTCGCGGATCAGCAATCTGCGTATGGTCGTGCAGGCGGGCAGTTATATCGAGTACACGGGTAGCGAAGACCGCAATATGGGCTTCCTGACCGACCGCAACAACGGCACGATCTCGGGCGTGGCGCTGAACGTCCGCGGCTACTTAAAGAATACCAACGGAGCGGCGGGTGCCGTTTCCGGTTACAATGCGGGCGTGATCGCCTCGGCAGAGGTCGTATTCGAGTTCACCAATTACCTCGGCACCGACGGTTACGGTGCGATCGTAGGCAAGTACGTCGGCGGTGTGGTCGGCAGGAACTACGGCACGATCGGCAACGGCAAGGCGAACGCGATCGACGTCACGATCAAGAACAACGCGACCCACGACGCGGTGCTGTACGGCACCCAGACGGTCGGCGGCGTCGCAGGTGAAAACGCGGGCGAGATCGGCTCGGTTAACGTCGTCGTTAAGGGTATGCTGTTCGGCGGAACGGTATCGGCTTACGTCGGACGTAACAGCGGCACGATCAGCGACGGTTTCCTCGTGATCGAGAAGACCGCGACCTATTTCGCGACCGAGAGCTTCGGCATGGTCGCAGGCGAGAATAGCGGCACGGTCGGCGCGGAACAAAAGGATTATACCCCCGTCATCAAGGCGTATTCCTACGCGGCGCCCACCTTCGGCTCTTCGATCACATTGAAAGTCGGTTCCAAGACCGTGGCTACGACAGCCGCCGCCACGACCAAGATCGCGGGCGGCGCCGTGGGCAAAAACAACGCGCAGGCTCTCATCACCTCGGTCCTCGTCGAATTGCACGCGTCGCTCCTCTCCACGCAGGTGGCGGGCGGCTTGGTCGGCGATAATTACGCGATGATCCGTTGCTGCTCGCTGTTGAGCACGGACGGTTCCGCCGTCGTCTCCTCGAAGGCGGGCGGTGTCGTCGGTGTGAACGAAGCGGACGGCATCGTCAATCTGACCTTTGTGACGTTGCGCGGTGCGGTCGGCTCTTCCGTGGCGCTCGCAGGCGTGCCCGCTACGACGGTAGCAGGCGGCTTTGCGGCGGAGAACCTCGGGGGTGTGGTGACCAGCGTCGTGACCCATTACGCCGACGTTTACGGCGTCAAGGCGGGTCTCGCGGCAGGCTCGATCGGCAGTTCCGGTCAGGCGATCAATGCCTGGGTGCAGATCAGCAATCGCTCTCTGACCGCCGTTTGTCCCGATGAAAATGCATTCTTCAATGCGATCCGCGTCTTGAACGACACGATGTTGTCGGTCAGCGTGGATTACGATAGGGAGTATCTCTCCTTTACCTCTCAGATCTCGGGCGTCAAGAACTGGTACACCGACATCTCCGCTTGGACGGACGACTACGGCATCTTGACCGAAGGGGTCAATAAGACCAAGCTCGTCTTTACGCCGAGCATCGATCTGATGGATCAGGAGTACTACGTCTCCTACGACAACTTGACGATTCGCGAGCTCACGAGCTTCCGCAACTTCTCGACTTTGATCAACAGCCGCGACTACTATAACAACGTTCTCTTCCGCCTTGGCAACAATATCATCGTTCCCTCGGGTACGGTGCTACGTCCGATCGGCACGGAGAGCAATCCCTTCAACGGCATCTTCGACGGCGGATTCTATCGCATCACGCTCCGCAAGGGCAGCGGTATCAGCGGTGCGGAATACGCGGGACTCTTCGGCTATACCGAGTCGTTGAGTTTGATCGAGAATCTCCTATTCGTGGTCGAGCCCGGCGCGACGGTCGGCAGCGTAAACAGCCGCGAGATCGGTTCCTTGGTGGGCAGAAACGCGGGTAGGATCGAAAACGTCTTCGTGAACCTATCCGAGAAGCTGACTTACAATTCGCAAAAGCGTTTTGCGGGCGCGATGATCGGCAACCACGTCGCGGGCGCTCCCGCTATCTTCAATTCCTGGATCAGCATTCTGAACGGGACGGAGCTTGCGGTCGGCAACGCACCTTCTGCGAACGAGCTGTTCGGGTTGAACTACGTCGGCGTGCTCGGCAACGGCGCGACGGACGTCGAGTTTGCGAAAGAATACGAGATCGGCACCGAGGAGACCATTCTCTTCCGTTGCTTCGTCCCGACGGGGATCGACGGCAACGCGCAGCAGCAGGCGAACGGTCTCAGTTACTTCAAACGCTTCGGCGGTTGGTTCTCGAATATCCAGACGGGAGCGCGTGTGACGGGCAGCAATAATCGCGCCACGGTCACGGGCCTCGGCTCCTTCGTCTTTAATGACGATATCAATGATGAAAAACGAGAGATCTCCTTCTCTCCCTACGGCAACGTGTCGGGTCAGAAGATCTCGCTCTCCTTCATCAAGTTCACGATCGGGAACGAGCAGGATTTCCGCGACTTCGCCGTCAACGTCAATACCTACGGTGATCAAGGCGCGATCTTTACCTTGCTTGGCGACATCACGGTCGACTTCACGCTCTCTGAATCGGTCGGTACGGCGGAGAGCCCCTTTACGGGCACCTTCCGCGGCGAGGGATACAAGATCACCGCCAAGGGCGCCGCGGTCGAGAGAGAATACGCGGGCGTCTTCGGTTGCGTCGGCGTAGGCGGATTGGTGCGCGATCTTTTGATCGACGCGTCGGGCGCGACCTTCGGCGACGGCAAGGCGCTTTATTCCGGCATCGCGGTCGGCTTGCTCTTCGGCGAGATCCGTAACGTAGTCGCCCAAGCGGACGCGGCTACCGTGGTCTACACGACGCAGGGACTTGCCTCTTCGGGCGGTATCGTCGGCAGAGCGGGCAAGATCAACGAAGCGGCGGAAGTGGCGGACATCTCCTACAAGATCGACAACTGCTGGCTCGTGCTCGCTGAGGGCGCGACGGTCACGAATCCCGTCGGCGAAGACCCCGATCTCACGCATCCCGACTACTACCGCACGAATAAGGCGGTCTGCGGCGTCGGCAGAAAGATGCAGATCGTGGGCGAGGGCGAACTCCGTATCTACAAGGAAGAAGAGGGTTACGGCATCGTGTTCGACGCGGTCGCGAACGGCTCCAAGTTCTACGGCTTTATCGACAATCGCGCGAGCAGCGAAGACAAGATGGCACCCATTCACGACGTCGGCAACGGCAACGAATGGACGGTTCGCGAGGGCGACAAAGACAAGGCGGGCAACGACACGAGCCCCGATATGCTCTGCGTCATCGTCAATAAGTATATTTCCACGATCGCCGACCTTGCCGAAGTGTCGGAGAACGTCAGCAAGGGCAGAAACTATCGCGGCATCATCTACTCGCTCGTCAACGACATCGAGATCGGGACGGAATGGGACGATCCCGCTGACGATTCGTCCGAGCTCGTACCCTTCACCTTTAATCCGATCGGCGGCGTGGTCGTGGTCTCTTCCGCCGGCGGCGGCGACTATACCAACTACGTCGAACGCGACTTCATCGGCGGTTTCGACGGGCAAGGTCATACGATCCGCTTCAAGCAGGGCGTGACCATCAAGGCGCGTTACGCAGGTCTCTTCGGCAGAGTGGGCGCAGAAGCCAGGATCCGCAATCTGGTCGTGGAGTCCGACTGCGAGATCGGCTACGATACGGGCGTCAACTCGACGCGCACCTTGTATGCGGGCGTGCTCGCGGGTTATGCGCTCGGCGGCAAGTATGAAAACGTCGCCGTCGTGATGAACAAGCGCACCTCGCTCTACGGTTCGGTCGGCACCGGACGCGGATTCGGCTATCTGCCGAGGACGGTCGGCAACGTCGCGACCAATTGCTGGGCGATCTCGTATAACAGCAAAGAGAACTACGAACTCAACGCGGCGGAGATGCTGTACAACGCCGCCTTCAACGCGGAAGCCTTCGCCTCGAGCGGCACGACCCCGAACGTGGGCAGCAACCAGGGCGGGTTCAATAACCTGATGGTCGTCGCGGCGGGCGAAGTGCGTCTCAACGTGCCGACGGCCTCTACCTATTACTTCAGCTACGACAAATCTTACTGGTACTCCCTCAACGATTTCGACGGCGCGTTCGTGACCAAGGAAGCGGGCGAGTTCCGTCCCGACGCGAGCGCCTCTCGCCAAGGCTATAACGTCAGTTTCTTGAAGAGCACGATCGACAATCTGTACGAACTGTATCGGTACGCGCAGAATATCAACGCGGGCTACAATTTCTATCATTTGACTTTCAAGTTGACACAAGACCTAACGATCGACACCGAATGGGACGATCCGACCGACGGCATCGACGACCTCGTACCCTTCAAGTACGTGCCGATCGGCGTACGCAGTTCGGGCGTGAACGGCACCTTCGACGGGCAGGGTCATACGATCACCCTCGAAGAGGACGTGCGCGTGGTGGGCGAATACGCGGGTATCTTCGGTCACGTCTCCTCGGACGGCACGATCACGAATCTTCGTATCGTGGTCAAGGGCACCCTCGGCAAAAACGACTATAAGGAAACAGACCTTGCGTTCGGCTATCAAAACACCCTTTACGCAGGTGCTATCGCCTATAACGAAGGCAAACTGGAGAACGTGATCGTGATCGCGGACGGCGCTTCGCTCGTCACGCGTAACGGCATCACGGGCATCGCGATCGCCTACGATAAGACCAACCTGGTCAAGAACGTCTGGGCGCTCGTCGACGCCTCTTCCTTCCTCGACACGGTCGGTCGCTCCGAAGCGGGCGATACCGGCGTCAACACGATGAAGATCATCGGTATCGGCACGGTGGACGCGACCTTTAAGGATCCCTCGCACGCCGATCATCGCGTTCGTTTCCTCTCCACCTCGGCAGTCCCCGTGATGGGCTGGTACAAGTCCTTTGAGAAGGATCAGCAGATCTCTTCCGCGATGATTACGGGCGGCAGCCTCGCGAACGGTGCGGGCGGACATCTCCTCTCTCCGATCGATATGTTCGGCGTGACCTACGAGGTCGCCGTGATCAAGACCAATATCACCACGCCGCAGGATCTCATCGCCGTCGCGGGCGACGTCAATATCGGCGGATACAGTTTCGAAAGCATCACCTTTACCTTGGAAGCGGACATCTCGATCCCGACTTCCGAGATGGCGATCGGCTATCTGTCGGTCGGCACGGCGGAACACCCCTTCAAGGGCACCTTCCTCGGATCGCCTTCTTACAAGATCACGGTGAAGAAGGACTATGCGATCTACGGCGTGTTCGGATACAATTCGGGTACGATCCGCGGCTTGTCCGTCGTCGTGAATGGCGTCGTGGGCGAACAGTCCAGCACGTCCGATCAGGTCTACGGCACGATCGCCGCAGTCAATAAGGGCTTGATCGAGAGTTGCTTCGTCGAGATCCGAGAAACGGGACGCGTCGTCGGCTATACGGTAGGCGGTATCGTGGGTAGAAACCTCGGTACGGTGCGCGATTGCGTGGCGGTCGTGCGCGGCGGTATCTATGCGGAGACCGAGGCGGGCAACGTCGTCAACGCGGGCGGTCTCGTCGGCGTCAACGAAGGTACGGTCGAGGGTACGACCGACTTCTCCGCGTGGAATGCGAGCGGACTCATCCCCACCGAGGGTGATCCCTACGTTACGGACGCGAATCTGTACCTCTTCGGCAAGATCTCCGCGTACGCCGGTTCCAACGCCAATGCGAATGCGGGCGGCGCGATCGGCAATCACTATACGGGCACGGCTACCTCGCTGATCCTCTGTCAGACCGCAACGAGCGAGATCGTCGCCGAATCCTTGGGCGGCTCGGGCAATGCGGGCGGTGCCATCGGTTACGGTCGCGCTTCGGTCAATTACTGCGTCGTCTTCGCCTTCGGCTCGATCACCTCGAGCGCCTATGCGGGCGGCACGGCGGGCTACCTCGACGGCGTCACCACGCTCAGCACCTGGCAGGTCACGATGGGCGTCACCCCCGACGCGGTGGGCGGCGGCTCCCGTTCGGTCAACAGACTCACGATCAAGGGCAACGGCAAACTCAAAGCGTCGGTGGATGAGAATCACAGCGTCATGTTCATCAATATCACCGAGGCGGACGGCTCCGAGATCGACGGCTGGTACGTCGCTCCGACCATCGCCGTGGATCCCGATACGAATAATACCGGTAACGTCAGCGAGAATAAGAGCACCTTCCTGCCGCTCAAGGGTGCGCAGAATAAGACCGTCACGGTGATCTTCGTCAATACCGAGATCCGTACGGCACAAGACCTCGTCGATATGGCGTCTTCGGTCAGCGGTGGTCTCTCCGGTGACGACATCGTCTTTACGCTTATGAACGACGTGACGGTGGACGCGGGCGTCCTCGTCTCCACGATCGGCACGGAAGAATATCCCTTCCGCAACGCCTTCGACGGACAGAACTTTACGATCACCTTGCTTGACGGCGCGCTCCCGAGCGGGGATTACGTCGGCTTGTTCGGCTATACCGCTTCGGACAGTACGATCCGCAACTTGAAGATCGTAGCAAAGGGTGCGACGACGGGAGAATCCGTCGGCTTCGGCGACGACAAGAGCGAGCGCACGGCGCTCCTTGCTTGCTACAGCGAAGGCACCGTTACGAAGGTCACCGTGACCGTTGAGGCAGGAGCCTCTCTCGTCGGTCATATCGCGGCGCCTGTCCTGGCGACCTCGTTCGGCGAGGTCACGGACGTCACCGTGAACGTCGCGGGCAAGATCCTTGCGACCAACGACAATACCGCGATCGCAGGCGGTGTGATCGGCGCGAACGACGGCACGCTCTCGGGCGTGAGCGCCACCTTCGCCGAGACCGCCGTGATCTCCGCCGCCGACGCGACGACCGTCTATGCGGGCGCCGTCGCCGGTGAGAACTACAAGGCGATCTCTTCGGTCAACGTCGTCTACGGCGGCATGCTCATTGCGGACGGCAAGATGACCGCCTATTCCGGCGTTGTCACCGGCTTGAACCTCGGCTACGTCGACAAGGCGTACGTCGAGATCACCCAGAGCGGCGCATTCCGCAAGGGCACTTCGGCGGGTCTCGTCGGTAACAACGTGAACAGCCTGACCACCGCTCTCGTCAAGGTCGTCGGATCGTCCTTCGGCACGGGAGATGGGGAAAACGGCGGCGTGGACAGCGCGATCGGCTTTACCAAGACGACCGATCCGATCAAGGTACATAACGTATGGGTCTATTCCGACCGCGTGGAGAACGTCTCTCAAGCGGCGTGCGTAAACGCGATGATCTACGAGGCGGAGAGGGTGCTTTCCTGCCCGACCGCCGAGGAAGTCCTCGCAGGTAAGATCGCCTTCGTCAGCGACCTTACGGACGACGGCAAGAGTTTCGACCTCTTCGCGGCGATCGAGGACGGCGCGTACGACGCGGGCAGCGGTGCGGCGATGGATAACGTGGTCTATACTGGCGGCAAGATCAAGTATATCGCCTACGATCTCGTGGGATTGGACGCGGTGGTCAGACAGGTCGCGAACGTCCGCGTCTGCCTCGTTAAGAGGAACGAGATCTCGCACGGCGAAGAGTTCTATGCTTTCGCTCTCGCCGTGAATAGCGGGGAATATACCTTCGACGCGGCGACGGTGACCTTGGGTGCGGACTTTACGCTCCCCGCGCGCACCTTCCCCGCGATCGATCTGCCTTCTTCCGTCACGTTGAACGGGGCGCACCACGTCGTCACGGTCGGCAATGCCACCCTCACGAGCGGGGTCTTTGATCGTAACGAAGGCAGGATCGACAACGTCGGCTTGCGCTTAACGAAAGCGGAAACTTCCGCGCTCGTCGGCGTCAACCAAGGTGCGATCGCGAACGCCGTCGTCTATTTGGAGAACGGCGCGTCCGTCCAAGGCGGCAGATACTTCGCGACCACCAATAGCGGCACGGTCACGAATCCGTGGCTCGTCGTCAGGTCTGCGACCGAACTCGGGCAGGGATCCGTTCCCTATGCGATTTTGAGGATCAACGGCGTCGGCACGCTGTTGCAGGGTGGGGAAAACGGCGGATTGACCTTCACCGCTTCCACCGATACCGAAGAGGGTATGATCTTCGTCGGCTATACCGCGTCGGGTACGATCTTCTCTCAAGATAGCGTGTTCGATACGGCGGCGAAAGACAAGGCGATCTATACGGCGGAGTTTCTCTCCACCCGTCTGGACAGCGATTATAAATTGCAGGTATTGAGCGACGTGTCTCTGCTCGGCTACGTGGGCGAGGAGACCACCTTTACGCTCTACGAGGATCTGACGGTCAGCGCCTCGCTCTTCGGCAACGCGACCGCGCCGTTCGTCGGCACGATCGACGGACAAGGACATATCCTTACGGTGACGGCGGGTGTGCCGCTCAGCGTCTTCGGCACCTTTGCAGGTGAGATCCGCGACCTTGTGATCGACCTGACCGCGCTTGCCGCGACCGACGTCAAGCTCTTTGCGGGCGAAGAGAAAGTCGCTCTCACGCGCGTCGTGATCGAGGAAGAAAGGAGCCTACTGAAGATCGGCGCTCCCGTTGAAGCGGTCAACGTCTGGGTCGAGACCGAGAACGCGGCGCTGAAAGAGGCGTTTATGACCTCGTCCGGCTATAGCGCCTATTCCTTGCTCTTCAAGAACGGCGCGGCGGACTATACCTTCGGCACGCATATCACCGTGACGGCGACGGACGGCGAAGATCAAGTCTTCGCGGGCTACTTCGGAGAGAAGGGCGCCGTTACGACCGAGGTCGGCAGGGAGAAGACCTACGTCCTCTCTAAAGCCGCCGGTTGCGTGGTGACCTTGAATTATATCAATCGCACCCTTTCCGCGGCGGACGATCTCGCGCGTTTGGCGAGCGGCGTCGCCGGCGGATTCGAGTTTGCGGGCGAGACCTTCTACGTAAGGGACGGCGGTTTCACCGTCGCGGAGTCTCTCCAAACCATCGGCGACAGAGATCACGCCTTTAAGGGCAGTATCTTGGGCGGGGTCGGATCGATGATCACCTTCGCCTCTTACGGCACCGACGATACCTTTGTCGTTCGTCCGCTCTTCCATAAGCTCTACGGCACGCTCTCCGACGTGATCTTCCTCTACGCAGAGGGGGCGGTCTTCGAGGGCAATAAGGCGCTAATCGGCGAGAATGCGGGCAAGATGAACGCCGTCGTCGTGCGTTCGGATAACGAAACGCTCTTTGCGGGCGGCGCGGGCTTGACCCTTCTCAATAACGGCGAGACGGTCAACTGCTGGCTCGTTACGCGCGGCACGGACGTCGCGGTGAAGGAAGGCAACCTGGTCGGCGTCAACGAACTCAGAGTTCCCTACGAGTACGTCGATCAGAGTACCCGCCTCTCGGTCAGCTTGGTCGTCGGTTTCAACAAGACTTCGCAGGGCACGAAAGTCAACTTCGCAACGACGGCGACGACCGGACGCTTCGTCTGCTACTACGACTACAACGGTAAAGTCGTCTTCCCGGGCAATTACAACTATGCGACCTTCCTCTACACCGCTCCCGCCACCTCTTCGGGCGTCAGGATCACGGTGCGGGACGTGAATACGATCGAGAAAGAGGACGAACTCGTCTATCTCGGCTATCAATGCGCGACCGGGGCGAACCTCGCCGCCGGCAGCGTGATCACGCTTGCTGTCGATCTCGTCGTCGAGCGCCATTTGAACGCCTTGAACTTCGACAACTGCGTCTTTGACCTCGCGGGACATTCGCTGACCCTGGCGGCTACGACGGACGAGGACAGCGTGCTCTTCGGCAAGAAGACCGATACGGGCAAGATCGTCAACGGCTCGATCTATCTCAGCAAGAGTTGCTACGGCGCCGCGGTGGCGGGCACGGCTTTCAAGAACGTGACCCTCTTCCTCGAGGACGCGTCGATGACGCTCCCCGCCTACGCGGTCGATTCCGTGACGGTGGTCACGACGGGCGCAATGTCTCTCACGACTGCGAGCGGACAGTATCGCTACTTATACGCTCCCAAGGGTGCGGCGATCGGTGCGGTCTATACCTACGAACTCGACGGTTCGGGCGAGCGCACCAAGGACGTTGACAACGTCTATAGGATGGAGCGTGCCTTCGTCGGCGAGGACAATGAACTGTACTACTTCGGCGGCATCGAAGACGGCGCCAATCCCGCCGTCGAGGAGATCGCCAGATTCGCCCCCGTCGTCATTCGTACGGCAGCGGATTACGAGGCGTTCCAACGCGCCGCGAACTTGGACGAGACCAATCTTTCTCGCGCCGAGATCACGCTGTCTGCCGACGTCGACGTCAACGGGGCGGCGCTCCCGACCCGCCTGACCTATGCGGGCGTCTTGCAGGCGAACGGTCATACCGTCAGGATCACGGGCGGCAACTTTAACGCGACCTATTTGACGGTCGCAGAGGGCGGCAGGGTCGTCGATCTCGCACTCTCCTTCCGCAGCGCGACGATCTCTGCGGAGAGACTGATCTCCGCGGCGGAGACGGGCAATAGGATCGCCCTCGTCGTCTATCAAGGCGCTACGGCGAAGCAGGAAGAGGACGACGCATCGGTCGTGAATGTCTACGGACAAGGCGAGGTCGTCGTGACCTTCGGCGAGAAACTCCGCTTTACCGCGCGTGAGAGCGGTAACTACGCTCTGCGTGAGTGGAAGAACGATGCGGGCGCGAGCCTCGGCAACGATCTCGTTTACGAGGGGACGGGCGCGGCGTCCGCGCACTTCGCGCTCCGTTATCTCGTGACCGTGCAATACACCGGCGTGGCGGCGGAGATCCTCGAAAGAAACGCGGGCGATCTGCCTCGCTTCAAGGGCTATACCTTCGAAGGGACCAAACAAACGCGCATCTACTTCGCGGATGCGATCGAGACCGCGCACGAAGCGATCACCGTCGAGATCGAGGACATCGGCGAAGGCTTCTTGTTCCGTTCGCTGACGGCGGCGAGTGTCGGTGCGTCGATCGACAATACGAAGTTTACGAATGACGCTTGGAAGTTCGCCGTGACCTGGACGATCGGGAAGTACGACGTCGTGCTCAACGTGAATCTGACCTATATCGATATGGTCTGGACCAAGATCACCTACGACGCGCAAGAGCATCGCGAGGAAGAGCTCAGCGACCTGCGCGATGAACTGACGGCGCAGGGATTGACCGTACAATACGGCTATACGCCGCTCGGCGCGACCCCCTATCTCGTGGGCGGATCCGCCTATCATGCGGGCACCTATCTCGTCTCCTTCGAGGTATTCTCCACGGAGGCGACCGGCGCTAAGAAACTGTGTAACGCTTACTGCGGCTTGGAGATCGAGCCTGCCGTGTTGACCTTCAAGACTCTCCTCATCAAGGACAAAGTCTACGACGGTACGGCGGTGGCGGAGCTCGTCCCGGGCAGCTTGGAGCTCGAGGGATTCTGCAGTAGCGACAGCGCCTACATCTCGCTCGTCGGCTTGACGTTCTCCTTCGCCGACGCGAATGCGGAGCAGGGCAAGCCCGTGTATATCGCGGGGAATGCGACGCTCGCCTACGACGCGACGCTCGACGCGAACGGACAACATCGCTACGCCTATTTGGATTACACCTTCGATCCCTCTTCGATCGTTACCAAGGAGAGCGGACTGATCCGCGCGAATATCAGCCGCAAGGATCTCAGACTGACCGTGGATTCCATCAAGGTGGATTATCTTGATCAATTCGACGCGAAGGGCGACCCGATCGCGCTGGTCTTCCGCCCGAATCAGGCTTTGGACAGCGGACTCGTCGCGGCGGACGAAGCGGCGTTCAACGAGCTTGCTTCCGCTCTGATCACGCGCGAGAAGGCGTCCACCTATGACGTCGGTTACTACCGCATCATCGTCGGCGACAGCCTTGCGATGCCGAACTACAACGTCGTGTTGACGGGTGAAGAAGCCTACTACGTGGTCGAGCCCTCTTTGGTCAAGGTGATCTTCGACGAGGACGAGATGGTCTACGGCGCGAAGAGGCATACTCCCGCATATCATCTCTTCGTCGGCACCGAGAAAGGCAAGAGCTACCGCGCTCTCAGGAAGGGCGATGAGATCCTCTTTAGCGACGTCGTTTATAACGGAGGCAACGAGATGCTCCCGGGCGAGACCCGCTATTCCTTTACCTGCTACTTCTCCGCCGAGAATATCAACTATACCGTCGAATCCGAAACCTACGGCGCGAGAAACGGCGTCCGTCTGCCGATCCTTACGGGAGAGAATGTCCTCAAAGTCGTGCCCAAGACGATGACCGTCGTTGCGGACGACGAGAGGAACGTAAAGCGCTTCGGTAAGCGCGCGGAAAGTTTGTCCGCCTCGCTCAAGACGGGAGAATACTTCGTCGAGAAAGACCACGTCCTCGTCGTGACGAGAGAAGAGGGCGAAGCGGTGGCGGACGACTATAAACTGTCCTTCTACGTATATGACGGCGAGGGCAACGACGTCTCCGACCGCTACGAACTCGTGCCGCAGAAAGAGGGCGGCTACTTCTTCCGCATCACGCCGATCGTACTGCGTATCAAGCCGAATAAGACTTCCGTGGTCTACGGCACGCCCGTCGGTGTGATCAAGTACGGCGTGTCCGTCGAAGGCGGCGGCATTACGATCGCCGACCTGTACTATGCGATGACCGGCACCGAAAAGGCGGACGCGGGACTTGCCGACATCGGCGTCTCGATCGCACTCGGCTATGACTCCTCGACCGTGCTTCCCGTTGGCGAATACGACGCGGCGTTCTCCTTCGAGTATCTGACCGAGGCGGCGGCGATGTCGATCTCGAACGTGACGGTGTCGAATACCCACAATATGATCGTCGTGCAAAAGCGCTATCTGACCATCACGATCAAGGATCTCACCAAGACCTATGACGGCGTCAAGGACTTCAATGAATCCAAGGTCAAGTTCGAGGTTTCCGGTCTGCTCGAGGCGGACGAATCTCTCGTCACGGTCAAGAAGAAGAGCTATCGCCTGATCGGCGACGGCATCTCGGTCGGCGTGTATAAGATAGACGGCGTGTTCGAGATCGTCTCCAAGGATCCGACGATGGCGAATAACTACTATATGACCGTCGTCCAGGGCAACCTGACCGTCAATCCTTCTACGGTCAAGATCAGCGCCGAGGTCGGTTATTTCGACGAGAACGGCGACTTTACGACGGCAAGCATCGTGCAGGGCGGCGAAGAGGTCGAATACACGATCTACTACGGCGACGCGAAGGCGGCGCTCCGCTTTAAGATCGAGTCGGGGGCGAAGTTCCTCTCGATCCCCTTGGATGGCACGGAGAAGGAGCAGTCGGATTACATCGCGAAAGAACTGCGTATCTCCTATAATCGCTTGAATAAGCTCCTGCCTTTCTATGACGACGGCAAGACCACGGCGAGCGTGCTGGGACTTATCTCCGCGAATAACAACGTGCAGGCGACCTTCCTGCCGCAGATCTCGATCGAGTCTGTCGCGCTGACCATCCGCGTGCTCCCGTCCGTGAAGGTCATCGGCGACCCCGATCCCGAGATCGCCTTCGAGATCATCGCGAAAGATCCGAACGACGATTACCGTGTGATCGAGGGCTATCAAGAACTGTCCAAAGGCACCTTCAGCGTGACCGTTACCGCAGACAGGGTGCAGGGTGAGACCCTCGGCGCCTATGCTTACGAGAACGTGAAGGTAGACATTCTCAACAACTTCTCGGGCGAATCCCTCTTCGACGAGTCCACCGAGACCGGTAAGATGTTCAGCGATTCGGTCTCGCAGGAAGTGCCCGCAGATGCGGGGCTGTCCATCGAACAGCAAGAGTTCCTGAAGACGACGCTCGGCAAGATCCTGGTCTACGGCGGATCGTTGTTGGTGCTCCTCGCCATCGTGATCCTGATGCTGGTCTTCATTCCGCGCATTCACAGAAAGAGAGTCGCGCGCAAGAAGGAAAAGATCAGCGCCCGTGATCTGTGGAACGACGGAGCGCAGACCCCCGAGCAGGCTGACCAAGCCGCTCCCACGGACGGTTTGGCGGAAGGCGAGGCTCCCGCAGGCGGCGACTCCGCCGCTACGGCAGGAGAAACGAATGCGGCACCCGCAGAGAACGACGCCCCCGCTCCCACGACGGAAGTGACCGCCACGGCGCCTGAGGCACCCTCTGCGGCAGAGCCGTCCGCTCCGCAGAGCGCGAATATGACATCGACCGACGACTTGTTCTCGGATCAAAACACCAATCTGGACGATCATCATTGATAATAGGGAAGGGGGCTCTTGCCCCCGATCCCGCTACCTTCGTAAGGAGACTAACGGAAGAGAATATGAGACCTGTTAAAATCAAAACGCGTGACATCGCGATCGCCGCGATCTTCCTTTCCCTGATCCTGATTTTCGTGCTCGTACCGATCCAGACCCCGATCGGCGTCAGTATGGCGTTCATACCGCTGATCGCGGTCATTCTCGCTGCGGACGTGCAGGGGCTCGGTATGGGACTGTTTGCCGGGACGGCGTTCGGCGTGGCGTCCTTGATCAACGCCTTTTTGCATCCGTCCCTGATGTCGCCGATGTTCTATAATCCGCTCGTTTCGATCGTGCCCAGGGTCTTGATCCCCGTGACTACCTATTTCGTCTTCAAATTGTTCAAGAAGTTGCTCCGCAAAAGGAGCGAAGACGCTTCGACCTACGTCGCGGCGACGGTCTCTTCCGTCACGGCGGTCGTCACGAATACAGGATTGGTCCTCGCGATGATGGCGGCATTCAATTTCGGCAAGACCTTCGGGAGCGTCGAGATCAACGCCGCGTTCTTCGTCGGACTCTTGAGCCTAAACTTTTTGTTCGAGATCGCGATCTGCGCTTTCGTCGCACCGATCATCACGACGGGACTGCGCATTGCGCTCGGGATAGACAAGCGAGGCAGGCGACCCGAACCGATTACCGCTCCCTCTTCTCCCGTAGAGCAGAGCGCGGAGGAGCCCTCTTCCGTGAAAGGGGAAGGGGACGACACGACCGAGGACTGAACGGGAAAACCTACCCCGTAAAATACTCTCAAAAAAGAAAAATAATTATTTTAAAAAAACGCTTGCTTTTTTTTTGGTACGGTGATATGCTATAAAAGCCTTATTATAATCGGGTAATATTTTTTCTATGCAAAACGCGGCTTTTTTGCAGGAAAAAACTCCGAAATATCGGGAGAAATAAGGGGTGTAAGGCGCCTCGTGGAGCAGGTTTTGAAAGAGAGATATTTGGCAATGGAAAAACAGTTTTTTTCCAAATACGCGACGTTGTCGGACGCGACGCGCGGGCGGGAGACCCCCACGCAGCCTTGTCCTCTGCGTACCGAGTTCCAGCGAGACAGAGATCGCATCATTCACAGCAAGGCGTTTCGTCGGTTGAAACACAAGACGCAGGTCTTCATTTCTCCGATCGGCGACCATTACCGCACCCGTTTGACTCATACCCTCGAGGTCACGCAGATCGCGCGTACCATCTCGACGGGGCTGTGTCTGAATCCCGACCTGACCGAGGCGATCGCCCTCGGACACGACGTCGGACATACTCCCTTCGGACACGCGGGGGAAGAAGTCTTTTCCGGGCTCCTCGGCGTGCCGTTCCGTCACAACGAGCAGAGCCGTCGCGTCGTGGAACGCCTCGAAAACGACGGCAAGGGGCTGAACCTGACGTGGGAAGTCAGGGACGGCATCGAGAATCACAAGCTTTCTCTGCATCCCGCTACCCTCGAGGGAAAGGTGGTCAGTTACAGCGACCGTATCGCCTATATCAATCACGACATCGACGACGCCGTGATGGCGGGCGTCATCACCGAGGATATGATCCCCGCGGAGTGCGTGGAGATCCTCGGCAAGAGCAAGAGCGCCCGCGTCAATACGCTCGTACTCGATATGGTCAATTACAGTTACGACAAGCCCGTCGTCGGGTTGTCTCGCGAGGTGCAGGGTGCGCTGGACAAGCTGTACGCCTTTATGAACGAGAACGTGTACGCTTACCACGCCGCCAAGGGAGAAGAGGCGAAGGCGAAGAAACTCCTGGAGACCCTCTTTTACTACTTTATGGACAAGTTCGAGGAGGTCCCCGACCCCTATCAGCGCATGGCTGCGGAATGCGGCAAAGCGCGCTCGGTCTGCGACTACCTCGCGAGTATGACCGATCATTACGCCGTATCCACCTACGAAAGGTTGTTTATCCCCAACGATTGGAGACAGTAATGCAGGTCAAGGGTATGGACGGCAACTTTATAGAGGAGCTCAAAGGTCGCACCGACATCGTGGACGTGATCTCTTCCTACGTGCCCTCGCTGAATAAGAAGGGGAGCAAGTACTGGGGTTGTTGTCCGTTCCACCACGAGAAGACTCCGTCTTTCACGGTGGATCGCGAACAAGGATTCTTCAAGTGTTTCGGTTGCGGCAAGGGAGGAGACGTGATCTCCTTCGTGATGGAGACCGAAGGGCTCGGCTTTTACGACGCGGTCAAGCTCCTCGCGGAGCGCGCGCACCTCGAGATGCCGAAGACCGTCTCTTCGGACAACGGCGAGTTCAGGAAGGTCAAGGAGCGGCTGGTCGCTCTGATGAAGGACGCGGCGCGCATCTACTACGAGAACCTCGAACGCCCCGAAGCCGCGCCTGCGCGTGAGTATATCGCAAAGAGGGGGATCACCCCAGCGATGGTGCGTCGGTTCGGGCTCGGCTATTCGATCGGCTATACCGGCATCATCGACGCCTTGAAGGCCAAGGGCTATCGGCGGGACGAGATGCTGAAAGCGGGCGTGCTGCAAGAGCGCGACGGCAAGATCTTCGACGCGATGGCGAACCGCTTGATCTTCCCGATCATCGACGCCTTCGGCAACGTGATCGCCTTCGGCGGCAGGGTGCTCGGCAAGACCGACTTCGCGAAGTATAAAAATACCGATAACACCGTACTTTTCGTGAAAAACAAGAATCTGTACGGTCTGAATCTCATCAAGAAACTCCGCCTGAAAACGCGGGTCAGCGACCTCATTATAGTGGAAGGCTATATGGATACGCTCGCGCTCGTGCAGGCGGGCGTCGAGAACGTCGTGGCGAGCATGGGCACGTCGCTTACCGAGGAACAGGCGAAACTGGCGCGCCGCTACGTCGAGGACATCTATATCTGTTACGACGGCGACACCGCGGGGCAGAATGCGACCCTGCGCGGGCTGGACATTCTGAAACGGCACGGCTTACAGGTCAGGGTGATCTCTCTGCCGAACGGCGAGGATCCCGACGAGATTATAAAGCGCGCGGGCGTAGAGGAGTTCTTGAAGTACAAGGACGCTGCGGTCGAGCTGACCGAGTACAAACTGCTTCGGCTCAAAAGCGATTTCGACCTATCCGATCCCTTCGGACGGGCGAGCTATGCGAAAGAAGCCGCCAAGATCATCGCCGAATTGCCGAGCGAGATGGAGCGGGAGATCTACATCGGCTACGTCGCGAAAACGACGGGGATCAACGTCTCGGTCGTGAAGTCCGAGATCGCGACCTTGTCTGCCGGCACCGTCGCGGAGCAGGTCTTGACCTCGGGTGTCGAGGCGACCCCTGCGAACGTGCAGGCGGCGAGATACGTCTTGCATCGCACGATCATGGGGCTGGAAAAATGGGATAATTACGCCGATTTGATGCCTACGGACGATCTCCGTAAGGCGGCGGATTATATGAACGAATGCCTGCTTGCCGGCAAGGTACCGGACGTGGGCACGTTATATCACGTTACAAGCGAGGAGGAAGCGGGAGCGATCATTGATTTTGACGCGGAGAGGTACAAAGGATCGGAAGAAGCCGCCTTTAGAGACTGCTTGAACCTTCTGAGGAAGGAATATGCAAAGGGCAGACTGGCGGAGCTATATGAGAAGTATAAGATGTGTACCACCGACGAAGAGAGAAATGACGTGATGCGACTGATCGCGGAGACGGAAGCGACCTATAGGAGGTATTATGGCAATTAACGAAGAAAAGCGTGCATTGGTCAAAGGCGTCGTGGATAAGCTCGTGGAAGCATTCAAGCGGAAGGGCGTTATCCCCGAGGAAGAACTCATGGTGCGCTTGCAGAAACTCGACATCGAATCCGACGAGATGGAGTATGCCTACGACGAGATCGAGAAAGCGGGATTGAAGATCACCGCTTCCGCCGCCGAAGAGGCACAAAAGCCCGACGCGATCAGCAAGATGCTGACCGACGTCAGCGTCGACGATTCGGTGAAACTGTATCTGCGTGACATCGGCAGACAGCCCTTGCTGACGCCGGAAGAAGAAGTCGAACTCGCCAAGAGGACCGCGGCGGGCGACAAGGCGGCGAAGAATAAGCTCGCAGAGGCGAACTTGCGTCTCGTGGTCAACATCGCGAAGAAATACATCTCTCGCGGTATGACTTTCCTCGACCTCATTCAAGAGGGCAATACCGGCCTTATGAAGGCGGTCGAGAAGTTCGACTATACCAAGGGGTTCAAGTTCAGTACCTATGCGACCTGGTGGATCAGGCAGGCGATCACCCGTGCGATCGCGGATCAAGCGCGCACGATCCGTCTCCCCGTCCATATGGTCGAGACCATCAATAAGACTTCGCGCGTCACGCGCACTTTGACGCAACAACTCGGTCGTGAGCCGACCGAAGAGGAGATCGCGGAGGCTCTCGGCGTGACCGTCGAGCGCGTCAGGGAGATCCAGCGCACCGCACAAGATCCCGTCTCTCTCGAGACCCCGATCGGCGAAGAGGGCGACAGCAACCTCGGTGACTTCATCGAGGATACCGCCATCGCGCCGCCCGCCGAGAAGGCAGAGCAGGAGATGGTGCGCGAGCAGATCATGCAGGTTCTCGCAACCCTGACGCCGCGTGAACAGATGGTCATCAGGCTTCGTTACGGTCTGGATGACAACCGTCAGCGCACCCTCGAAGAGGTCGGACAGGCGTTCGGCGTCACGCGTGAACGTATCCGTCAGATCGAGGCGAAAGCGCTCAGAAAGCTTCGTCAGCCCAAGCGCAAGGAGAAATTGCGCGGCTACGTAGACAGGTGAAACCCTTAAAAGACGCGAGGCTCTTGACGCTCCTTTCTCTGATAGAGGGGGGCGTCACCCTCGCGGACGTCGGTACCGATCACGGCAAATTGCCCGTCGCGGCTCTCCTTTCTGGGAGAGCGTCCGCGGCGATCGCGATCGACGTCAGCGAGCCGAGCCTCGCCAAGGCGCGCGCCCTCGCCATGGAAGAGGGCGTACAGATGCGCTGTATCGTCGGTGACGGATTGACCCCGCTTTCCGCAGGTGAGGCGGACGTCGTCGTGATCGCCGGCATCGGCGCGGCGGAAACCGTGAAGATCTTGGAGCAAGCGCCTTGTCGCTTCTCCAGATACCTATTCGTCCCGCACAAGAACGCTCCCCTTTTGCGGAGATACTTAAAGGAGCAGAACGCCCGAATCGTCCGCGATATCGCGGTCAAAGAGGGCAAGCATTTTTACTTCGTGATCGAGGCGGACTTTCTGTCTCCGTGGCAGGAACACAGTCTGTACTTCGGCACCGAAGGCGAGGCGTTCGAGGCCTACCGAGCCTATCGCTTGGAGAAGCTCACCGAACTCATCGCGCTCGGCGGCGACAGAGCGCTCGCGGAGGAAAAGGAGGAATTGATCCATGCCCAAACTCGTTGAGATCGTGCGCGCGCTCGAACGGGAGTACCCCTTTGAACTCGCTTGTTCGTACGACAACGTCGGACTGCTCGTCGGGCGCAAGGACAAGGAGATAAGAAAGGTGCTGATCTCGCTTGACGTGACCTCGTCGGTCATTCGCGAGGCGCGGGCGATCGGCGCCGATCTGATCCTTTCGCACCATCCCGTGATCTTTCGCGAGGTGAAGAGGATCACGGACGAGAGCTATACGGGCGGACTTCTCCTCGAACTGATCGAGGCGGGTCTCGCGGCCGTCGCCGTGCATACGAATTTCGACGCGGCGCCGCGCGGCAATAACGACGCCCTCGCGCTGATGCTCGGCGCGGGCGCATACGAGCGCATCGAAGACGGGTTCGCGACGGCATTCGACCTCGCCGAAGAGGTGCCTCTCCCCGCCTTTGCGGAAGAGGTGAAAGCAAAACTCGGCGACGCGGTGATCCGCATCGTCGGAGAGGGCAGGGTGTCCAAGGTGATCGCCGCGTGCGGCGCGGGCATCTCCGAAGAGTTGATCTTCCGTGCCAAAGAGACGGGTGCGGTCATCGTGACCGCCGACGTCAAGCATAATTACGCCTCGATGGCGAGAGATCTCGGCGTCAGGCTCGTGGAGGCCACCCACTACGGCAGCGAATGGACGACCTTCACCGATCGAATCGAAAACTATCTGGCGGGTGAGTTCGAGGATCTCGAGCTCGTCGTCGGTAAAGAGAATATCAATCCTTACGACGCCTGAGTCGCAAGGGAAGGAGCAAGAAAATGGATTTAACTTCAATGCTGGCTTATCAAGAGATCGATAAGGAAATGTCCAAGCTCGAATCCGAGTTCAGACAGACCGAATGCGTGCGCGAGTATCAAACCGCCGTGCGTACGATCAACAGCGAGAAAGAGCAGGTGCTCAAGCAGAATGCGGCTGCGGGCGAACTCGTCAAACAGATGGAAGCGATGATCGCCGAATACGACGCTCTTGAAAAGGAACTGAGAGAATCGGAAGATGCCTTTCCCGAAGTGGAAGACGTCGCGGGTGCGGAGTTCTTCTCGAGAAACGTGCAAAAGCTGCTACAACAGCTGAAGAACCTCTCGGGCGAGATCGCGAAACTCAGCACCAAGATCGTCGAACTCAATCAGGCGCACGCCGCGTCGATGGCGGCAGGTAAGACCGCGAGCCAGAAGAGGGACGCCGTCAAAGCCCAATACAATGCGGAAGTGGAGAAAGTGAAGCCCGCCGTGGAAGAACTCAAAAAGCGACTTGCCGAGGCGGCGAAGGCTTGTCCGCCCAAGTTCGTCGACGAGTATCAACGGCTGAAACAGTCGAAAAAGGTGCCCGTCCTCGTCCCGATCACGGGATTCAATTGCGGCGGCTGCTTTATGGAGCTGTCGGGCGACGCGCTTGCGGCGCTCGAGAATAATCCGTTCGTCATTTGCCCGAACTGCGGCAGGATCGTATATAAGGCGTAACATAGGAGGAAAGAGAAATGAGTAACGTAATATCAGCGGTGGAAGCCGGCAACGTCGTAGCCTTCGTACTGTACTTTTTGTTGGTGGTCGGCGTAGGCGTTTTCTTCTATATCAAGAATAGATCGGATACCGGAGAAAAGGGCTTTTTCCTCGGCGGAAGAAAGATGAACGGTATCGTGTCCGCCCTCAGCGCGGGCGCGTCGGATATGAGCGCGTGGGTGCTGATGGGACTGCCCGGCGCGATCTACGCCGCGGGTCTCGGTCAGGTGTGGATCTCGATCGGTCTCGCGATCGGTACGGTGCTCGCTTGGATCTTCCTGGCGCCGCGTCTGCGTCGCTATTCGATCCTCGCAAACGACAGCATCACGATCCCGCAGTATCTGACCAATCGTTTCAAGAGCAAGAGAAAGGAACTGCAGGTCATCTGCGCGGTGATCTTCGTCTTGGTCTATTGCGTGTACGGTGCGTCGAGCATCAAGGCGGCGGGTACCTTGTTCAATCAGATCTTCGGACTGGACGAGCGTATCGCGATGCTGATCAGCATGGTCATCATCATCGCCTATCTCTTCCTCGGCGGATTCAACGCGGTCTGCTGGACCGACTTCTTCCAGGGTATGATCATGCTCATTGCGCTGATGCTCCTGCCGATCGTGTCCGTCGCGGTGCTGAAGGTGCCGGAGACGGCGTCGGCTCTGCCCGCGAACTTCTACAATATGTTCAAGGTCGCCGACACCCCTTGGTCGTGCATCGCCACGATCCTGACCGGTCTCGGCTGGGGACTCGGCTACTTCGGTATGCCGCACATCGTTGTCCGCTATATGTCCATCAAGTCGGAGAAGGAGATGCGTAAGTCGCAGATCGTCGGCAGTACTTGGACGATCCTGATCCTTGCCTTCGCGACCATCGTGGCTCTCGTCGGCAGAAAGTATCTCGGTGCGTCCCTTGAGAGTGCCTCGTCGACGGTCTTCATCACCCTCGCGCAAAAGGCGTTCCCCGTCTTTATCGGCGGCTTAGTCATCACGGCGATCCTCGCCGCTTCGATGAGTACGGCGGATTCGCAACTTTTGGCGTCTTCGTCCGCGTTCGCTTCGGATATTTATAAGACCACCATTCGTAAGGAAGCTTCCGACAAGGAGATCGTGTGGGTGGGTAGGATCGTCGTGATCGCGGCGTCTGTGGTCGCCTTCCTCTTGGCGTTCCTCGGCTTCGGCGACGACCCGATCGTGCCCGCGTTCTCCACGATCATGAGCTTGGTCTCGGCGGCTTGGGGCGCGTTCGGCGCCGCTTTCGGTCCCGTGCTCTTGCTCTCCCTCTATCATCGCAGAGTGAATTACAAGGGCGCCACCGCGGGCATCGTCGTCGGTTTCGTCGTGGACATTCTGTGGATGATCCTATTCAACATGGAATACTACGGTATGAAGAGCGTTGCTTACAATATCGAACTGTACGAGATCATTCCGGGCTTTATTGCGGGTCTCGTCACGATGCTCCTGGTCAGCAAGTTCACCGAGGCTCCTTCCGAGGACGTGCTCGCGCTCTTTGACAAGGCGACGGGGGCGAAGTCGGTCGAGGTCGTCGATGGCGTCGTCGTGATCGACGGTGTAAAGACGAACGGCGTCAAGGTGGACGAGGTCTCCCTCAAGACCGCGGAGGCGAGCGTGTCGACGGAAGAACTGTCCGATGCGGAACTGGCCAAGCTCGATACTCCCGAGCAGGAAGAATATACCGACGGGACGATCGAGTGATCGGATAGATTATTGATCCGTTAACGGGAGCCGACCATTTGCGTCGGCTCTTTTTTTCGGAGTTTTCGGGCAATAACCTTATTGGGTGCAGAGAAGGGCGGCGGATACGACCGACGGCTCTTATATATTTGACACTTTTTACGAGGACAAGCACAAATTGTAATTAGTTTTATTATATAAAAAAAGAAATATGGCGTTATTGACTATTGACAGAGATTGTCGAAAATGGTAAAATAATAATAATATTTTGGTTTTTTATGGGTCGACCGTCCTTTTCGGCGAAGGTCACCTCTTTGAACCGATATATCATCTTCGGGAGAAGGCAAATGAACAGAAACGCGAACGATCAAATCACGGTTTCCATCGATCTCGGCGCAGATACGACGAAAGCCGCTTGCGCTTATCGTCTTCGGGACGGTCGCTACGAGCAGGAGCTTTTGCTGAATCACGGGGAAGGAATCCCCTCTTTGGCGTATTACGATACGAAACTGGAGAAATGGGTCTTCGGCAGGGAAGAGATCATCGGTTATGCGGAGAAGTCCTTTCGCTATCTCGTACGCATTCGGGATCTGCTCGAACTTTTCTTTACGCGCGAGCGCGACGGCTTGTACGACGGACGTCGCTACAAGAACTATCACTATCCGCCCCGTACCGACGATTCGTACGAAGAGGCGATCGCGAAGGGGGACTATTTCGAGTCTCGGATCTCGCCGCGGTGCGTCTTGGAACTCTTCGTCAAATACGTTATGGATCGCATCAAAGAGGAGATCGGCGCATCGTTCGGCAATGTGAGTATAAGGTACGTCGTCGTCTATCCTGCGAATGCCGCGAAGGACTATATCGACGAGCTCGTCGGATTCGTTTCGCAGAATAAGGACACGCGAGACGGCGTTTATATCATTTCCTCCGCCAGAGCGGTCGGCGTCGCGGCGAGAGAATACGGCATCGTAAAATCTTCGCAGAAGAATGTATTGATCTTCAATATCGGCGAAGAGGATATCTCGGTCGTAAAGGTTCGGTTCGACAAGGAGAACATCTACGCCTACGGGGCGGACGGACACAATTCGCCCGAAAAGATCGGCGGCAGGAATATCGACATCGCGATCGCGAGATACATCGATGAGCAATCTTCGACCATCCCCGCTTTCGGCAGCCGAGAGACGAACCAGACCGTGGAGCATGGGATCTATTTCGATCAATATCGTATGCAACGAGCGATCAAGGTCGGGAAGATGATCTATCCGACGTGGCTCGCCAAGAAGCCGAAGGAGGAGGGGTACCCCTTCCCGCTCTATCGCGAGATGATCATGGACATTCCGGTCGACAAAAAGACCTTTCTGTCCTGCTGCAAGGGCGTGTATAAGAAGATATGGGAGTACGTCAAAGAGGAGCTGGATCGTTCCGATAATAAAAACGACGTCGACGCCATCCTCTTCTCGGGTGGGGCTGCTGACAGCTTTGGGCTCGACGAATACGTGCAGAAGAAACTCGCGGAGAACGGCTATCGGGTCGGGTTTATCGACTTCAGCCCCGACAACAATAACGCACTCTGCGCCGCAAAGAATACCGTGCCGATCGGCGCGGCGCTCTTCGGCGCAGGCAAGTATTCCTTCAACGTGCTGACTTCGCTTTCTTATGGGACGTGGACGCAGGAACCTTCGGCGCAAAATCCGAGTATCGAGACCGCCTTCGCTTACGTCAAATTGCTGGAGAAAGACGAGATCATCTCGTTGCAAGGCAGACCGGACTTTACGGAGAAGAAGTGGGGTGGCAGTAACAATCAATATGCTTCCGAACCGAGTCTGGTAAACGGTACTTGGCGACTGCAAAACGAGTACTACAGTTGCGACACGAGTGAGATCTTAAGGGAAGCCGCTGCCCATAGCACTCGTGATATGGAAAAATATATCATCCATTTTTGCACCTATACGCCCAATACCGCGAAAGAGAACAAGCCTTTTGCCGGAAACGCGTATATCAAATACAAAGTTTTCGGGATAGACAAGAAGAACAAGATCAAAGTGACGCTGAATCGTGTCGGCAAGGACTATTACATCGAGTATACCTTGCCGAAGAGCGTTTCCGACGACGATGCCGAGGTCATCGCAAAAACCGTCGCGATCGAGGAAGGATTTATGTTCGATTACGAAGGCAGACCGACCCCGCTCGTGAAGAACGTCAGTTCCGCCTATTATGTGAGACATCCCAAGGCGTACAAAAAGGCGATGGAATCGTTGATGTTGAATACGATCAGCCACGGTAAAGTTTTTCACGAACCGGTGCAGGAGGAGTTTTTGAAGTTGCTGGATTCGGTCAAGGTCGAGATCGGATTTAGCGGGAATGAGATAAAGTTTTAATAGGTAAGGAGAAGGATATGGCGAAGTTTAACATCATACCGTCGAAGAAGATGGAGTTCGCGAAAAACACGCAGGCAAACAGTTCGGATTCCAAGCAGGACGAGAAGGATAAGAATGAGAAAAAGCCAACCGTAGAGGCCCCTCGCGTTTTGACCAGAGAGACCTACGATGCCGTCAAGTCCGTCGAGACCCTCGCCCGCTACGACGATTTTTCCTATCTGCGCATCAATGCAAACGCCTATTCGCAGACGGCGAACGAAGGGTACGGGATCCCCTTTAAAGGCGCGGTGCATAAACAGAGCAACAAGCAGAGGATCTTACCCAATCAGGAAGAGGCGGCGCAGATGTTTTTGGCGGATCTGCGCGGGTTCGGTCTCTTGGCAGACTGCGTGGGCAGCGGCAAGACCTACGAGGCTTGCGTCGTGATCAGCGAGCTGGCGGTGCGCGGCATCGTGGAGAATCTCCTGATCATCGTCCCCCATCCCTTGCTCAACAAATGGAAAAGCGTCTTGGAAGAGGAGTTCGGATTCGGCAGAGGCAAACTTCAGATCATCGACGACTTGGGTTCCATCGTGGAAAGCACCAAGACCTCGAAAGGATACCGCAAACCGATCGGTGCCTATTTGATGGACTACGAAGGGTTCGATCGGACGACGGAACTTGAGATCAAGAGTATGCTCTTCGACCTGATCGTCGTCGACGAAGCGCACAACTTGTGCGATCCATCCGATCACGGGAACGATTCGATGTATCGTCTGTCTTTGATGATGCAGACCAAGAAAGAGGAAGATAAGCCCTTCTGTCTGCTCCTGACGGCGACGCCGCATACCGGCAACCTCGCCAATATGTTCAACCTCTGGTACTTCATTCGTCGAAAGGGCGGCATTCCCGAGTGCTTTAAGAAAGACGGCAGACCGACCGAGAAAGAAAAGGCGGACTACCAAGCGGAAAAGGACTACTATACCAATACGGTTTGTAAGGGTGCAACGACGGTCGCGGAGTACGTGGCAAGGGCGGAATGCGAGTTCCTCGAAGGCATGCACGAAGAAGGCAACGAGATTCGTGACAGATTCCTCTCCGAGTTTAAGGTGCCCGGCAGGGCGGAGCCCTTCCCGAAGCTCACTTATGCGAAATATAAGGAGCTCAAAGATTGCGAGAAAAAGTCTCGCGCGAGAGCGTTCCTTTCCCTCAAAGAGAACGAGGACATCGCCGCCTACGTCATCGACGCGATCAACCGCTTTTATACCAATACCGTGATGCGTTCCATTATGGTGCGCAGAAGGAACAGTTTTGCGATGAAGCGCTATGCGTTCAGCTACTTCTTCCTGCCCATCGAGAAGAAGGTGCCGATCACCCCCGGGCATGAGCAACAGCGGAACCCCATTTTAAGGGTGGACGGAGTGCCTTACTACGACTATAACGAGATCGCCGATTTTTTCTCGGACGACAACAGGGAGACGCGTCTGGCTCTTTTTGAGGGGAATGTCCATTTCCGCAAAAACGACAACGCGAGAGTTTCGGGTTTCTCCGACTACTACCGCGAATTGTTGATGAATCTTGCGATGAAAGATCCGCAACGGGATTACGTTCGTATGTTTCAGGTGGAATGTTCGGAAACGAACGCGGAGAACGCCATCCTCCAAGCCAAATGCGATCGCTTGATCGAGTTACTCCGAGAGATCCGCGCCAACAAGGAAAAGAAGAGCCATCGCGTGATCATCTTCTTCGACTACAAGGAAAACTCCTTCGTCGTGATGAACGGCGGTCGTCCCGTTTGGGAGAAGGTCATCGAGTATATCAAGGGGAATGCGCCCGATCTGGCGAAGGATGTCGTCGAAGGCAAGTTCTCGGGTGGGGCGGCGGATCGTTCGAGTGTGAACGTCGAAAACAATCTCGCACTCAAAGCTTATAGCGAGAATGAGAACAGCATCCTCTTCGCCGAGGATCAACTCTTCACGGAAGGTCTCGATCTGCAAAGCGGAAACGTGGTCATCAATTTCGAGGTTCCCATCGATCCTTTGACCGTGGATCAGAGGATCGGCCGTGTGTACAGAATGGGGCAGGCGGAAGAAAACGTCGAAGTCTATTCTTTCGCGGATATGACCTCGCTGGACGGCTATTGCCTCGCCTATTTCGCAAGGATCGGCATCTTGAGCGACGTCGACGGCGACGCGACCATTCTTTCGGGGTGCAACAGCGACAATATGCTGGTCTTGCGCTGCCCGACCTGCAAGGACGTTTCGATGATGCCCGAGAGCGATTACGAGGAGAATCTGCCGAGCTGTTGCGGTCAAAAAATGGTTCCCGGTGAGGTCAAAGATGAAAACGGCATCGTCGAAGAGTGTTTCATATGTAAGGTAAACAAGCTTCATCGTTCCAAGATCCCCCCGAACGATCTCATTCGTTGCGAGGTTTGTCAGGAGCGGTCTCGCCGCGAGATCGTCGTGATCAACGAATTCGTATGCGAGTTCGATCCGACGCATAGGCTCCGCCGCAATAAACAAAACGGATTCGATTACCGTTGTATGGCGATCGGACAAAACAGAATGTATCGTCGTGAGGCAGAAGGAAACATCATCGTCGAATGCAGGAAACTGTGTGCGGTCAAGAACTGTCCTCGCAAACCGAACGGATGTTTGATCAATGAGCAGACCGACGATGAAAATGCATATCGCATCTGTATCAATTGCCCGCAATCCGATACGTGTAAATGTAATATGACGATCCCGGTCGGGGAGTCTTGTGTATCTTGTGAAAATATTACGCCTCGCACGCGTTTCGCATGCGGTATGCAGCCGTACTCGATCGACTTCGGCCCCGATTACAATAGCGGGTATTGTCCGATCTGTAAGGATCAAAAGCTCTTGCAGGTCAAGCAAAACTCCTTTGAGACCTTCATTCGCAGCAGATTCGAACACGATAGTTTCTTTGCGGATCATTTCCGCGATACGACGAAGAATACGCTCAAGATCAAGAGCATCTTGAAATTCAACAGCGAGCAAAGCAATAGGGGATAAGGAATATGGCGAAGATCTACTATTCTGTTCATGAACCGAAAGACAAAGAGCTTTTTCCGATCATTATAAATCTGATCGAATCCTTCCGTGGTTCGGTGCATAAGGGCAACTTTCCGTTCCGCACGGAAAAAAATGGGAATGCCATCATCTACGTCGACGGCAACGACGAATACGTCTACTCGATCGGCGGTTCTTCCGCCGAGCAGGAAGAGGAAAAGGTCTATATGGACCAATCGGGCGCATCCTGGTTCAAGCAGATGCGCGGAGACGGCGAACCGTCTGACCCGATCAAGGCGTCCAACCGTTGGAAGATCCTCATAAGGAAACTCAGCGATTACTTCTACGAAAACAATTTCTTTTTCTACTGCGACAACACGCAGGAAACGATCAACAATATCTCGGACGATAACGCGATCGCCGTCGTCAAACGCATCTTGGAGACCTTCTTCCCCTGCGAGAAAGGGAACGTCGAGTGGAAAGTCACGAATAAAAAGGCACAATACGTATATGCGGCGAGCCTTCGCTTCGAAGTCAGCAAGTTCGGCGTGCCGCAGCCCGTACTCGGCAGTCTCTATTTCACCAAGAATCTGGACAATACGTTGGATCTCCTGAGCGTGGAAGACGCCAAAAGGCTCGACAGTAGTTTATCTGAGGTGCTCGAGGATAAAGAATATACGGTTGAGGGCGCCGCCGATTCGTTGGACTCGACGCTCAATACCCTCTACGGGATCTTGGCGAGTCGCGAACATCTCGAACGAAATATCGTTTTCAACGATCAAAACCGAAAGGTCATCGAGAATATCGTCAATCCGAGCAGAGGCGCAGGCGGCGACGAGAGGGCGATGGAACAGGACGAGGAAGTCCCGATCGAGATTGCCAAGGCGACGGTCAATACGCTGTTCAAGATCAAGGTGAACGCCAAAACGGTGAATATCTATTTCAACGACTTTACGCATCGCAAGGACCCCGTCCTCTGTGCGGACATTCTGTTTGACAAGATCACGTTGCGTTGCCTTGCCTGCCAGAAAGAATTGATCCACAGCAGCATCGTCAATTACATGGATAAGGCGGGGAACGCGCGCAAAGCCGAGCTTTTGTTTGACGGAAATAAAATAAAATTGCGCGATCCGAGCACCCATAACGATATCCCCTACGGCGAGGCGATCAAGGCGATCAAAGAGAGCGTCTTCCGCAAACATCTGTTGCGCGTGCAGTGCAATCTGTTCGGCGGTAGGGGCGCCTGCGCGGGCTACGTCTGCGAGGGCAAGCAAATCGTGGTCAAGGATCTCGTGCACCCCGATGCCGAAGAGCCGATCATTCGTTGTAAGGATTGCGCCTTCCCCGAGAGCTTCGTCATAATGAATAGCGAAGCCTATACGCCGAGCAGCGTTTTTTACGACGTGAACGATCATAGTCTGCGTCTCATAGAGGACAACGGCGGCGGGAGATGTACCTGCTCGATCTGTGGGCGTGAATTCTATAAGCAACAAAGGGCGCAACAAGAGGTCTGTTCGTTGTGCGCTTCTCTTTCCGATTCGAACGCCGACGTTGTCAAAACGCAAAGAGAACTCTACAAAAAGCACAAAAACATCCTGCCCTTCGCCGTGCGCATGGCGGGTGGCGCCAAACGATGCACGGAAGATCAATCCGCGATCGTATTCAAGGTAGGGGAAAGGTATTACGCCTTCAACAAGATCGACGCCATCTTGAAGGACACGAGGACGCTTACAAAGACGGATTCCGGCAAGCGAGGTAAGTAAATGGATAAACACAGAATGGATTTTTATAAAGGATTTGGTTCTTCCGATAGAGATTATTCCAAACTTACGAAACAGTATTTCGACGATCGAAAGCGCGGGTTGATCCTTGCGCTGATCTTGGCGCTCCTTGCCGACGCTTTCCTCCTGGCGGAGATGATCTTGGTCACCGGTCAGGTCAAGTTCTACATCGCGCCGATCCTGATCGTCGCGGTGGACGCCGTCTTCCTCTGCATCGTACCGTTAGGCAACTTGAATCAAAGGTATATGAGCAAATATCCCGTGCTCTTCCTCTTGTCTACGATCGCTCTCGTGGTGGTGACGTTGATCATGCCGAGCCATGCGGAAGCGCGGAGCATGACCTATATCGCTCTCGGCGCTTTCGGACTGACGCAGGCGCTGAAGGTCGTATGCGTTTTGATCCTTTTCCGTATCGGCAAGCATCCCTCTTCCGCGAAAGGGCTCGCAGCCAATGCGATCATCGTCGTCTGCATACTGCTGATTGGTTTGGCGGCGTACGGTTCTTGGAGTTTCAAGGTCGGCGTGATGGGGCAAAACGTCTCTGTCGTCGACAAGAATTGCACGCTCATCTATCGCCTGACCGAGGGCGACGAATACGAGATCGTCGGATCCTTCGGCGACGGCAACGTGATCGATGTGCCCGAGACCTTCAACGGGAAGACCGTATGTGCGCTCGACTGCGCCTTCTTGGACGCTTCGGTTTCAAAGATCAAGCTCACGAGCAAGGACTTCCGATTGGAGAATGCGACTGCGGTAAAGGCCATCAACGAGGAGTTCGTGATCGAAGTCACGAAGAGTAATATCGACGAGATCCGTCTCGGGCTGTTCCGAAACAGCTGGAACACGGCGGGACGTACGACGAGCGCCGCGGAGCTCTTCGGCAGGGTGGTCCCCGTCGATCTGGAAGCGGGAGAGGTCTACTATAACGTCTCGTACGAGAATGAGATGACGGGGCGGTCGATCGGCTATATCCCCACGATCTATAAAAAGGGCGGCGCCGAGATCACGCTGGATGATCTCAAGGAGAAACTCGATCCCGAGAAGAAGAAGCTTCTCGAGCATTCCAACGTCAAAGATCAAGGCGACCTGGCGTATTGCTACGACAATAACGACGGAATGATCCTTGCAAAAGGGGAAGCGGGCGAAAACGATTTTGCCCTCGCTCTCGAGAAGATCTATCGCTTCTCGATCGGAAAGCGGTCTGCCTCTTATTGCGGAAACGACAAGAAATGGGCGCCGACGGAGAGCGACCGCGTCAGTTATTCCATCGCTTCTGACTTGGTCGCCGTTTTCGATCGCTTGCCCGAAAGAAACGGCTTTAACGTGGTATGGAAAATGCGCGTCGAAGACGGTGAGGATCACGTCGTAGAGGGCGGTGCGGACTTCCGCGCTTTCGCCGAAGGGGAGATCGCTTCTTCTTTTGAACTCGAACCGTTGTGGGAGATCGTACCCCCTTCCATTGAGCGCGTGGACGCGCCCGCCGTTACGATCACTTACGGTCAAAACGCGAATCTTGCGATCCTTACGAGTTGTGCTTTCCCCGTGCAATACACCTTGAAGAAGGGGAATACGACGCTGAACGTAAATCAACTCGAACCCGGCAATTGGACCTTTGCGATGGAAGGCAAGCGGCCTCTCGACAGCGGGACCTACACCCTTTCGATGGCGGCGAATCCGGGCGAGGCGCGCACTTCGCTGGGGCTCTCGGAGAACGTTACGCAGGACTATACCTTTACGGTCAACAAAAAGACGCTCCGTCTGAACTGGACGTTGCCGATGGGACAATTTACGAATGCGGCGCAACCCGTCACGGTCGCGTACGAGGAGGCGGATCGCGTCGGCGACGACGTGATCGAGATCACCAAGGACAGAGAGTCCGCGACCAATGCGGGCGTCTACGCCGTCACGGCGTCGATGGATACCGAATCATCGAAGAAGTATATCTTCGTCGGATCGGGCGTGAACGCAAATAAACAGACTTTCTCGATCGAGAAAAAGCAGATCGTCGTCGAGTGGGACGACCTTTCCTACGTCTACAACGGCACAAAACAAGCGCCGATCGCTTCGACAGAAGTCTTCAACGTGTCGGAGTATTTGGTCGTGACGGGCGCCGAGAGCCACGCGGGCAGCTACGAGGCGGTCGCGGTCGCTGCGGAGAAAGACGAGAACGACAACGGCGTAACGATCACGCCCGAAAACTACGAGATCGTCCAAAACGGCACCAAAGCCTTCGTGATCGCGAAGAAGACCGTGACGGTGGGCGTTTGGTCGCGTTCGGTATTCATCTACGACGGCAAGCCCTTCTCCGTCAATGCGGAAGAACTGGTCGGCTATGTCGACGGGGAGGAAGAGGTCTCGCTCGACGACCTCGTTTACCAAGATAACGAGGAGACCGCGGCGGGAGACTACACCTTGTCCGCCACTTTCAAATACGGCAGTAATTATACCTTCGGCGAAGGGGAAGCTGCCGTCGTCAAGAAGGACTTTACGATCGAACCCAAGGAGATCGCCTACGAATGGGGAACGTCGGTTTTTGACTATAATAAGTCCCTACAATGCCCCATTGCGGTCGCGCTCGAAAAAGATCTGTGCGACAATGACGAGTGTGGGTTCCTATACGAAGGCGCGGCGACCGATGCGGGCGAATACGACGCCGAGATCGTCGGCGTGACCAACGCCAATTACAAACTCGCGGTCGGCACGCACGTCCTGCATTACACGATCAATAAGATCAAGCGCGCGTCGCTCTCGCTCTCCTATGCGGATCGCACCTACGGCGACGAGGCTCCGACCCCCGTCGTCAGCGGCAACGAGGAAGAGGGCACGCCGAGCTATGCCTATCGCGTCGACGAGGACGAAGCGCCGTTCGGAGCGGCTGTCCCGATCGAGGCGGGCTCCTACGTCGTGCGATTGACGACTGCGGAATCCGCAAACTACCTCGAAACCATCGTGCAAGTGAGCTATACGATCCTGCCGAGACCGATCACGGTCTCCTGGAGCGACGTCGATCTCGTCTATTCCAAGAGCGACAAGGTGCCCGTTCCGACCGTGACGAATAAGGTCGGATCCGACGTCGTCACCCTCGCTTCCGAATTGACGATGGGTAATAACTATTTCGTCGGCTCTTTCCGTTTCTCCGTGACCGAGATCAAGGACAACGCCAACTATACGATGGTCGGCGGACAGAACTTGGCGAGCGCCATCTATCAGATCACGCCCTTTGAGATCACGTTGTCTTGGCAGGAACTCGACGCCGCGGCGCTCGTCTATTCCGGGACTACAAAGCAGGTCGGCGCAACGGCGCAAGGTCTGTTCGCGGGAGATATTTGTAACGTGACCACGGTGCTCACGGCGGGGAAGAACGCGACCGACGTCGGCGTCTTCACCTATACGGCGACGGCGATCGATAACGACAACTATAAGCTCGGTCCCGACGTCGTCAGCGGCGAATACGAGATCACGCCGAAAGCCGCCACCGTGACGGTAAAGCCCGTTGCGATCAAATACGGCGCCGGGATCCCCGCATTCGAGTACGAGACCGACGGGATTGTCGTTGGCGATCAACTGAGCGGCGTCGTGATCTACACGACGAGCTACGATCCGACCGATAAGAATAAGCGCGGCGTCGGCTTCTATACCGTCAACGCGGGCGGCTTGAGCAACGACAATTACGACCTTTCTTTCCCGAATGCAACCTTGACCGTCGAAACGCGCGTCGTGACGGTCGATTGGGATCACGATGCCTACGTTTACGACAAGAACGAGCATTTGCCCGTCGCGACGGTCACCAACTTTGCGTATGCGGGCGACGAGCTCACCCTCTCGTACGACGTGAACGTCGCGAAAACCGCGGTCGGCGACTATTCTCGCACCGTGAACGCTCTCGGTGGCTCGGAGAAAGAGAATTACACCTTGGCGGGTGCGGAGAATCTTGCCAATGACTGGTCGATCACGAAGAAAGAGATCTCCGTCGCGGTCAAGAACGTTGCGATCCTGTACGGCGAGGCGAAACCCGATTTCGAACTGGATACGAGCGCGCTCCTTGTCGGTGACGATCTCAGCGGCGCCGTCGTGTACGGCGTGGACTACGACACCTCGAACGCCTCGAAGCGGGGCGTGGGCAATTATACCGTGACGGTTACGACGGAACCGAGCAACGGAAACTATGCTGTGACCTTTACGGCGGGGCGGTTGACGGTGCAGCCGCGCCCGATCGCGGTCTCGTGGGACTACACCGATCCGTACGTCTACGACGGCAACACGCATTTGCCCGTCGCAACGGTCACGAATCCGCAGTACGGCGACGCGGTCACCTTGACCTACGACGACAATACGGCTAAGACCAACGTCGGGAACTACTCGCGCAAAGTGACCGCCGCTTCTCAAAACTATACGACGACGGGCGCGAGCGGCTTGACCTGCTCGTGGAGCATTACGCCGAAAGACGCCACCGTGACGGTGAACGCCCTTGCTGTGACCTACGGCGAGAAGAACCCCGTCTTCGGATATGCGGCGAGTGGATTGGTTGCGGGCGATCAATTGTCGGGTGCGGCGACCTATTCGACGACCTATAACCCGAACGTCGGCGCGAATCGCAAGGTCGGTTATTACGAGGTCGCGGTTAGCAACGAAAGCGCCTTGCGTAGCGCCAATCCGAACTACGATCTGACCTTCGTTGGGAACAGCTTGACCGTCGAAGCGCGCGTCGTGACGGTCGATTGGGATCACGATACCTACGTTTACGACAAGAACGAGCATTTGCCCGTCGCGACGGTCACCAACCTTGCGTATGCGGGCGACGAGCTCACCCTCTCGTACGACGTGAACGTCGCGAAAACCGCGGTCGGCGACTATTCTCGCACCGTGAACGATCTCGGTGGCTCGGAGAAAGAGAACTACACCTTGGCGGGTGCGGAGAATCTTGCCAATGACTGGTCGATCACGAAGAAAGAGATCTCCGTCGCGGTCAAGAACGTGACGATCCTGTACGGCGAGGCGAAACCCGATTTCGAACTGGATATGAGCGCCCTTATCGCCGGCGACGAACTTACGGGCGAACCGACATACGGCGTGGACTACGACACCTCGAACGCCTCGAAGCGGGGCGTGGGCAATTATACCGTGACGGTTACGACGGAACCGAGCAACGGCAACTATGCTGTGACCTTTACGGCGGGACAACTGACCGTAGAAGCGCTCCCGATCACGGTCTCGTGGGACTACACCGATCCGTACGTCTACGACGGCAATACGCATTTGCCCGTCGCAACGGTCACGAATCCGCAGTACGGCGACGCGGTCACCTTGACCTACGACGACAATACGGCTAAGACCAACGTCGGGAACTACTCGCGCAAAGTGACCGCCGCTTCTCAAAACTACACGACGACGGGCGCGAGCGGCTTGACCTGCTCTTGGAGCATTACGCCGAAAGCCGTGACGGTGACGGTGAATAACGAGCAGATCACCTACGGCGACGCGGCGGGAGAGTTTACTTTTTCCTGTACGCTCCTCGGAGAAGATGAACTTGAGGGAACGCCGATCTTTGAGACCGACTACGATCCCCTTGATGCGACCTACAGCGTTGTCGGCGATTACGACGTGACGGTAAGCGGTTTGTCTCATCCGAACTATAACGTTTCGTTTGTGAAAGGCACCCTCACCGTCAAGAAAGCGGATCGTGCGACCGTGACGGTATCGATCCAAGATTGGGAGCAGGGCAAACCCGCCTCCGATCCCGTACTGACGTGGGGCGAAGAGGAGAGCGGAGAAGTCACGCCGATATATCTGTATGGCGTGGTGGAGTCTGCGGACGAACCGACCGGCGTCGTTCCGACCGAGGCGGGGAGCTATTACGTGTTCGCCGTCGTGCCTGCGTCGACAAATTATAACGAAGCGCAATCTGACCCTTGTCAATTTGTTATTTATACTGTATAATAAAGAGGAACTGAAATGAAAAAAGTCGATTTGCTCGAGTTTAAATGCGTATCCGAATCCTGTGGGAAAACCATTCGTCCCCTTACCTTTTTCGACGGCTCGATCTGGTGTCCGGAATGCAAGAGCAATTTGTTTCAGGTTTTGAAAGCCAAAGCGGAACAACTTACCGAGAAAAAGAAGGGCGATACCGAAACGGAGAAGAAAAACTACGATCCGGACGGTACGTTCGCCTTGTCGCAGGAACTCTTTGCAAGGTATCTGTGCAAGGGAGGCGAGGAAGCGCCGGTCGCGCTTGCCAAGGCGATCCACTTTTGCAGAAAGGCGGCGTATGAACTCAATCCTTACGCCCTCTTGAACCTCGGCTACTATTACAGTTTGGGATACGACGAGTCCGTCCAAAGGGAGACGGGCAGAGCGTTTGCCAAGTTGTGCTTCGACATCGCGAAATTGTGCGGACCGAAAGAGGCCGAAGACAAAGTCTTTACCTCATTGGTGGAAAGCAATTCGCGGGCGCTGTCTTCCCCGATCGAGAAGACCGTCGTCGGCGACGCCGATCATTTGAACCATTTGATCGAAAAGATGGGGCAGGCGGATATGTTCGTTGCACCGAGGCTCGGCATCCTCTCCATCGAGAAGAAATCTCTGCAGTCGAAGAACCTCGACAAGGATCCCTTGATCGTCCTGCTCAGGAAACTAATGCGGGTCGCTACTCTCTATTTGATCGACGACAAGCCCACGACGCTGGAGACGCTGGAGACGAAAACGATGGAGATCAAGAAAGAGGATTTTATCAAAGGATGTTTTACGAGAAACGATAACGAAACCGTATGGTTCGCCTACGTCAGAAAGGGCGCTCCGATCGGCAGATTCAAAAGCGAGCTTACGAGACTCTTAGGAGATAAAAAAGAGATCAAAGAGAACGTGTATAAGTTGTCTTCCTTTGCTGTGGGTCACGAGATCAGGTTCGCCGATTTTTCCGATCAAGACCTGTTGATCTGCACCTTTATCAATCCGAAAAAGGATCAGAAGGATGCAGGGCAAGAAAAGAAAACGTCACCTTTCGATTGCTTGAACGAAGAGTATAGGAAAGCACAATTAATTGTATCTAAAGGAGAAACGATATGAATTTGAACTGGGATTTGATTAAGAGATTTATCGATTATTACGCTTCTTCCGGCGGCAAAGTGGCGGAAAAGGTAGACATTTTTCGGCAAGCGCGTTTCGCAACCATATCCGAAGGCGCGAATGCGCGAATAGCCACAGAGCGGTTGTATCCTCTTTTTGAGAGGTACCTTCGTAGCGGCATTACGAAAAAAGACCATAAAGAGATCAAATGCCTTTTGGAGTTTTTGGTCAATCTCACGGAAAAGGCGCCTACCGACTTGGATTACCGCGGCTCAGATCAAGTGAAAAGATATTTGTTTTATGGGGAGGATTTTGAAATGATGGGGAATGGATACGATAACCAATGGTATTTGGACAGCATAGATCACGTGATCGAAGGTATTCAGGTCAGCATAGATTACCTGAAATCCATATTAGGTGATGCCAATCTGTCTGACAGCATGCGCAGCGACGTGGAACAGTTGATCGGGAAATATACGGCTTTGCACGACAAGGTGGAGTCCTTCCGCAATGCGACGCCGGGATCGCAAGTCACGATCGCAAAGGCGCTGAAGCCGGTGTTTGACGCGATCATCGCCGAGCAAAAAGGCAATCTTAGGCTAAAACACTTCACGCCCTCTCTCCGCGCGACCAACGAACAGAATATGTTTATCAAGATCGAGCCGAATATCAAGATCGGGGAAAATGCCTTTAATAATCCCCCGAGAGGCGCCAAGATCCCGTCCGTTGCCGACTGCACCGCCGCGAAGATCATTCCCGGTCGAGACATCTACAAGGAGATCATCTCTCTGACTAACGTCAGGAGCCTGCGCGAGCAGTGTTTGTCACTGCGCGACAAGATCGACGCCGACATTATGGAGAAACTGAGATACAGCGCGTCCTTGAACGATAACGTCGATGAGATGCAGAAAGAACTGGACGACGTCGTGAAAAAACGCCAAGCGGTCGAGATGGAGAAGCAACAGTCGTGGTCGCAGTTCCAAAACGGACTATTGACTCAAGTGCAACTCACTTCGATAATGAATAGGCTCGTGGTACAGATCAAGGATCTGGATGAAAAGAAAGCGCGCTTGGATAGAAGGATCGCGCAGAGGTTGTCCGGCGGAAGCCTTGCTGCACAGCAGAAACGCTTGTACGAAATGCAGTCGGATATGTGGATCGACATCAAGAGCGAACTCAACCCGATCCTCGAGAATCCTACCGAATCGAGGAACTTGATCCGTTTCTTCCCGAAGATCAACAGAGCGCTCTTTACCTTCGGAGAGTACGTCAACGGGTTCGCTTCCAGTCTCCAAGCGGGGAACAACATCGACCTCGAGAGCGTCAGAGAGGTGCTTCATAAGCTCGTCGGAGCGATAAAGAAGCAGATCGATTTCGCTAAGAACAACACTATAGAGATCGACGAGACCATCTACGGCGAGACCACGACCGAGACCGAAACGCAGGATAACATTCCCACGATGGAAGAGCTCGAGAAGTTCTTTATCAATACGAGCAGCGAATATATGACCAGCGGCGAGCTCTCGCAGAGCCCGACCGAGGCGTTCCGTCCCAACGTCAATCCGAACGATCCTCTCGCCGGGATCGACAATGCCACCGATCCTACGGACGACGAGAACCCCGCGAATAATCCGCTCGGGATTCAAAAGCGTAACAACAATAACAACAATAACTGAGAACAACGATGCAGATGCCTTTTCCACAGCTGATACAAGATGCTAAAATGCGCGGCTACTACGCGGCGTCCTGCGGCGACGAGATCGCCGCTCAGTACGAGCGTATCCTCGCGATCCGTGAGAAAGACCTGATCGGGAACGTCCTATACGACCTTAGGATCGCGCGCGCTCTCATCGAACTGAAACTGGCTTTCACGCGTTTCGTGGAAAGGGGAATGCTTTCCGATGACCTTGACGATCTGTCCGAAGCGATCGAGCAGAGCAAGGCGGATTATTTCGGCGCAAAGCTCGCGCTCAATCCGAGTTACGTCGCGTCGGAATCGCAGTTCAAGCAGATCGAAGCGGCGGCGAAGAAACTCTCCTCTTTTGCGGAGGGCATCGCCAAGGATTTCGACGCGCTCCTGTCGGACGGTGCTTTTAAGGGTACGCTGGCGGATTACGCCGATACGGTGGAGAAATACAAGGTCGTCAGCACGGAACCCATCTCTTCCTATTTTCCCGATCGGGAGGCGGCTCGTTTCTCCTTTATTTCGGTCAAAAAAGCGATCTTCAATTTGATCGGAAACAAGATGAGGGAAGTTCGGACCGCGATGTTCGAAGACTTTATGCTCGAGGGCGATTTCCGCATCGACACGATTGACAAGTATTCCGATCTTACCCTTGTACCCTCTCGCTCCCTTGCGAAAGACGTCAAGGAGACTCCCGTGATCTTCGTCAGCACGCCGATCCGCGAGGAGTTCGATATTTTACTGAACGCCAACTACAAATGGATGAAAAAGATCCTGCAGTTCGATCTGCCGCGTCTTTCCAAGATGCCGGCGGGCGTTTCCGCCGACTCGTGGGCGAGGTTTTTCCTGTTCGTGATCTTGGAGACGGGGGCGAACGCTTTTGCTTTCTACGGCTTGGATAAACTGACCGACGAGGTCAAGCGCGACGTGTACGCCGCGATCTATTCGGCGCTCAAGATGTCGCCCACCGATGTGCGCTTTATCTTTTGGGACGAATCGGGCGATATGAGCGGTCTGAGCGAATACAACCGCGCGAGAAAGGATTTGCCGCTCGTGATGGCGGAGAACTTCTATCTTCGTTTGCCCTCTTTTGAGGACGTGAAAAGCGTCGGCGACCTATTCGACGCCCAACGGCTTGAGAGGATACGCAAAGAATGCGTCTTTATGGGCTATCGCGGCTTGAACCTCTTTTTCTCCAAAAAGGAAGAACTCGGACTTGCGTTTGACAGCGCGCGGAGCATTTCCGCAGCCAATGAGGCGGCGGCGCTGCATTTCGTCGACGTTTTGACGGACAAGACGAGGTTGATCCCGCTCGATTGGGGTTACACCATTACGGTCGAAGAACCTGAGGAAGAGAAAACCGACGAATACAACTACGACGAGATCCGCGACGTCAGCGACGAAAGGATCCGCATCATCATCGCCAATCCCAAGTTTAACATTTATCAAAAGTGCGGAGAACTCGTGCGCTATATCCTGCTTGCCGACGAAGACAAGAGCGTTTGGATGGGCAATCTCACGGAAGAGGAACGCGCCGCTCGCATCAAAAAGGCGGTGCGGATCATCGCCTATACGATGCGCGTCTATCACTCGAATCCCAGCGTGGAGGTCGTGGACACCCGAGAAGGCGGGTGGGGCGGTTATTGCAGCGCCGGCGGCGCGGAGATCCGTTTCAAGAAAAACTGCGTCGAGGGGGACGGCGGCATCGAATGGACGATGGACGCCATCTTGCACGAGCTGTATCACTCTCTGCAACACACGGTGACCGATACGCCCGTGAACACGGCTTGGTACAAGAAGACCTATCATATCTCCGAGGAGCGTATCGCGAGTTGGTATTCCAATTCGAAATCTTACGTCGACATTGACGTCAATCGGGAGATCTATGAGGTGCAGGTGATGGAAGCCGACGCTCGCGATTTTGCGGGTCTGTGTCTCGGTGATCAAGTCTATCACAGGCATACCTACGAAAAGAACAGAGGTACTTTATAATGGCTTTCGAAGAACAAGACAAAGCAAGGAAACTGCGCGAGCAACTGGACGTTTACGAACGGGCGCTACTGCATATCGAGGACAACGGCAACCGCCATATCGATCTCGGTTTGGACGAGTTTGGCAGCCCGAGACACAGAGACATCTATCTCCTGACGGGGGATGGGGACAACTTCTCCTATCGTTTCTTCGATGCGATCAAGAAAAAAGTCGGAAAGGGCCCGTCCGTCGTCATCAAGGGCAGCGCACCGGCAAGAGAGGAGCAGGACGTAGCGGATCCTTCATTGGTGCGGTGTCGCTTTAGCGGGAGTGCGCCGGACGACTTCGAGCGCAGTTTGCAAAGACAGTTCAGCCGCTTTATCGACGACTGCTATAAGGATATGCGGGAGAAGGGGAATAACCCGATGTTCTTGAACATCGGCGCGATCCGTTGGAAGATCAATCGTCGCGTCAACGGCGTGGATAAAAGCGAGGTGATCACCAGCCCGCTCATCATTTTCCCGATCAAGTTGATCCGCCTCGATCAGGCGATCCCCGTCAAGATCGAGTTCGTGGAGGACGAGATCTTCGTCAACGAGTCCTTCTATCGTCTGTTCTCAGAATGCAACGCTTCGGAAACCGATCTTTTCCCTCTGCCGGAAGGAAACGTGCGCGAGATCGAAAGCATTTCGGATTTCGACATTCGCAAGTATTTTGCCGAGGTCACGGGTTACGTCGCCGCACACCAAACGGACGGTACCGACACGCTGTTTGAGTTCTTGCCCGATATGATCGCGATTTCCAAATACACGCACGACGACATCTGTATGTATCGCGATATTCGCAGGAACGAAAGCAAGATCCTGCAAAGTCCCTTGATCCAAAGGGTCTTCGGCGGACAGGAGGAAAAGCGCGTCAACGAGGGTACGGGCGTCGCCCCGCACTTCGTCCTTCGTTACGACAGCGTCCAACAGGCGATCGCGGAACGAGTGATCGCGGACGGAGAGTGCGTCAAAGTGCAGGGGCCTCCGGGAACAGGCAAAACCCAAACCATCGCCAATATGATCGCCGCCGCGCTTTACGCCGGCAAAAAGGTGCTTTTCGTCTCGAGAAAGGCGCCCGCGCTCGAGGAGGTCTACGCGAAACTGCCCGACGAGATCAAACATTTTGCGCTCTTGATCAGCGAGGACAGCGAGAGCGCCGCCGCCAAGATCAACCGCAACGACATTCAGCGCGATCTGCGCGAGACCTTGCTCTTCGCGCTTGACGACGTCAATCCTCACGAGATCATCGGAAAGGACGACGGACTGCGCGGCGAGGTCGACAAGGATATTCGCAAGCTCGAACGGTATCGCAAGATGATGTTCTCCGACGTTTTGGGGAACGGCTATTCTTTCTACGACGCGATCGTCAACACCTTGAAGCGTTCGGACGCGCCTTTCGTGCCCTTTGACGTCCCTTCGCCGTGCTATTTGTTGAAAGCGGACGCGGCGACCTTTGTCCGTATGGATAATATCGTGGACAACGCGGGCAAATTATTGCTGACCGCGACGAATGATTTTGCTTTCCTGCCCATTCATTCGCCGCACTTCGGCGTTCGCGCCGAGATGACGCACAAGCCCTTTGATTTCGACAAGAACATGATCGTCAAGGTGCACGACGTCCTGTCCGATCTAAAGACCCAATATCCCGACCTTGCGGAGTTCACGCTGTACGATTTCGAGAGCATTTCCCGCATTTCTTTCGACGCGGATACCGTCGATCGCTATCTGTCTCTCGGCGAATTGAAAGGGTTGGTCGGCATTCTGCAACAGGCTACCAAGGTGATCGAAACGATGGAGATGAGGGGGTATTTCACCAAATACGGCTCGCTCTTCCGCAGTAATTTCTTCGATCGTTTCCTTTCTCCCGTCCTGTTTGAGGCGAACGAGGCGTTCGACGACCTCTCTATCGCCGCACTCGACGAGATCTTGTCCGCATACGACGATCACGTGATCAACTGCGTCCGCAGGAACCGCGAGGAAGTCAAAGGACTGCTTGCCCGTTATCGCAAAGAAACCGAGCTGATCCGCACGGTTCTCCCCGTCTTTACCATCGTTTACGGCGAAGATGTCTTTGACGACCCGAAGAAGGTCGAAGTCTTTACCGATTGCGGCAAAAAACTGCAAAAGTTCTTTAACTATGACGGGCAGGAATTGCCCGCGCTCGCCTTATCCGCGAAGAGCGCGCAGAAGAAACTGCTGTCTTTGATGCCGCGTCCCGCGCCGATGCGTCTCGGCCGCATTCTTGAAGTAATGCAAGCGTTTATGACGGTGGTCGAGGCGAAAGCGAGGATCGACGAGATCGTTCGCATCCTTGCCGAAGCGGTGGAGTTGGACTTCAAGGAGAGCGACGTACCCAAACTGACCGCCTTGCTCGCCTTGGACGAAAAGGGCATTATGTTCGAGGATGCGCTCAACGAGTGCCAGCGGATCCGCGCTTTCGTCAAGGAAACTTTCGAACCCATCGATCTGCCGTATATCCGTACGGTCTTGAAGACCGGCAAGGTCGCCGACGTCAAGGAGATCCTCAAACTGATCGAACTTCGTATCAAGTATTACGAGGCGACGCAGGCTGCGAATATGTATTTCGGGGGCAAGGAAGAAAAGATCCTTGAGGAGAACACCTATCCCTCGCTCTCGGAGATCAAATCCCTGCTTTACAGCGTCGACGGGATCTCCTTGCTTAGGAATATCCCCGAGCGCAACGACGTCATGCGCGCGACTTCCGCGATCAGCGAGGAGATCACTGCGGTCATCGATTGCTTGAAAAACTACGCCAAGGAATATTTGGATCGCGCCTATTGCGAGATCTCCGCTTACGGCGACCTGAAGAGGCTCTCGATCGAGGATCTGAACCTCTTTGCCGAACACGTCAACGACGAGACGATGCGGAACGCGATGTTCGACTTCCACAAGGGACTTACCGATTGGCGCGACGGGTCGCTCAAGCGTTTCTTCCTGCCCTTTGCGGTGGGCACGGTGCCGTACGATCCCGAATGCTCTTTCAACGACATATTCTATCATTCTTTCTACTCTTTGGTCGTGAAGTCCATCGAGAAGGTGTCCGAGTCGCAGATGCCCCTGCGCGGTTCCGCCACGAAGGCGTCGGGTCGCAAGCATTACGCCGAAGCAGACGCTTTCTTCGCGGGCAAATCTAATGAGATCGATGCCGAGGCGCGCGCAGATATCGAAAACGACCTCATGCTGATCTTCGACGTTTACGGACCCTTTAAGAACGACTATTCCGATCGCAGAATGTTCGAGATCATCTCCGACTTTATCGATCACGAGAATGCGCTGCTGGAGAATAACCGCCTGTTGATCGCCTTGTCCGAGATCAAGCGTATCGCCGATCTCAAGTCGAGGTACGATTTCAGCGTATTCGAGGCGAACAGGACGCTGTATCGCAACCCGAGATTGCTCTTTAAGAACGAGTCGAGCCGCATCGTTGCCTTGAAGCGTTGCTTCATTATGTCGCCCTCCACGGTCAGTACGTTCCTGTACGGGGACGACTACGCGCATTTCGACATCGTGATCTTCGACGAGGCGAGCCAGATCGAACCGCAACACCTGATCCCCGCCTTGTTCCGCGCAAAACAATGCGTTGTGATCGGCGACGAAAATCAGATGCCGCCGATGAAATACTTTACGAGGCAGGGCGGTCCCTCGGACGAAGAGGAAGATTACGAAAAGGTAGAGTCCGCGCTCGACCTTATGAACCTGCCGACCAATACGATGAAGAACTACGTCTTGCGTTGTCACTACCGCAGCAACAGCGAGTCCTTGATCGCTTATTCGCAACGTTACTATCCCGATATGTTGACCTTCCCGTCGATTTTGTCCTACGGCAAGACCCTCGGCGTGCGCGATCGCTATATTCCCGACGGCGTAGGCGTGGGCGGCGTCAACGTCCTCGAGGCGGAGGCGGTCATCGAGATCCTCGAAAAGCACCTCGACGAGACCCCCAACGCGACGGTCGGCGTGATGACCTTCGGCACGGCGCAAGCGGAGTATATCAAGAAATTGATCTCCTCTACCGGCAACCTTGAGTTCCGCCTGAACAGTCGTTACGGTCCGGACGGCTTCTTTGTAAAACCGATCGGAAAATTGCAGGGTAGGGAGATCGATCACGTCATTATGTCGATGACCTATTCCAAAAACGACCGCGGCACGTTCAACAGTTTCGGCGACCTCGATCGCGGCAACTGCGGTGAAAACGTCTTTAACGTCGCGGCGTCCCGCGCACGCAATATGCTTACCGTCGTGCATTCCTTTTCGGCGGAAGAGATCGTCGCGTCGAATCGCAAGGCGGCAACCTACCTTTCCGAGTTCTTGCGCATCGTCAAGAATCAAGCGGGCGCAGAGGGTGCCGAGGGCGTGATCCGCTCCGGAGGGAGCGAGGAGCGCGCCAATGCATTTGTGCGCGACGTTCAGAGGTTCCTCGTCGGTTCGTGCGGGATCGACCCGTCTCACGTTTTGCTGAATTACGGCGTGACGGAGAAGTCGCTCCGTATCCCCATCGTGATCCTCGACGAGAATGGCGAAAAGGGCAGGATCGCGATCTTCTGCGAGGATCAACCCATCGTCGCGCAAAAGGAAGTCTCCTACGTGGACTACGCGATCCGCTACAAGGAGACCCTGCGGCAGAGAGGTTGGAGCCGCTCGATCAGGATCTTCGCCTACGACTGGCTGCACTACGATAAAGAAAAAGAAATATTAAAAGAGTTCATTAAGAATAACATTTAAGGAGGATTTCGATAATGGAGCAATTGAATAACAAATTGGTTTTGAATTACGACGACGAGGAAAACGAGAACAATTCCTCGAAGTTGGTCGACGAGGCGTTCCAAGCTTACGAGCAGAGCGTGGCGCGGGGCGATAAAGAGATCATCACGCAGATCAAATACTACATCTATTGTATGCGCTTTAAGATGGCGCAGATTCACGATTACGTTTCCGCGACCAAAGAAATGCTCCAATCCATCGACGACATCGCCCAAGAGGTGGACGGACTTTTCGAAATGAGTTTCGACGAAGCTTCCGACCGTTTCGCGATCGGTCTCGAGCGCTACCCGCGGTTTATGCGCGAGTTCGTTCGCCGCAGACGGGCGAAGAGATATTATCGTGATAAGATCCGCGAGATCGAAAGCAAGATCAAGATCACGATGGATCGTGTCGGTTTCGCTTCCTCTCTGACCCGTACGATGGTGGATTCGATGGGCGCGATGACCCGCGGATTTGCTAAGGCATTCAACTTCTCGACCGGCAAGAGAAAGAAGAAGAACGACTTTATGGTCACGCAGGATCTGGAGGCGGATTTTGCTCGCAGAAAGGCGGCAAGCGCGGTCTTTAGCGGCACGGCTCAACCCACGCAACAAAGCGGCGGCTCCTCTTCGAGCGGGACTACAGGCGGCACGACGGGCAGCGTCCCCCCCGCAGGCGGTTCTGATGGCGCTCCCGGCGATCATTGGGACGACGACGTAATGTAGGACAAAGGGTCGACCGTCTTTAGGACCAAACGGGGGTAAGTAAATATGTCTGATACGATGAGAAGGAACGCGGGCGCTCCGGTGGAGCCGGAAGGGCGTGAGGGCGGAAAGAAAAAGACGATTGAAGAGCTGTGGGCGGACTCCAACGCCATCGCGGATCGTATTCGCGAGAAACTGGAAATGCTCAAGAAGCCGGAAAATGCCATGGAGTTGCCCAAGATCAAGGCGGAGATCGGCAAACTGTACCTCAACGCCGCAAGCCTTTGCTTGAACTTTATTAATCTTGCGAAAGAGGACAAGTCGGTAGAGGAGAAATTGATCGCGCTTTCGAAAAACAAGGATATACTCGAGACGTTGACCAAGCGAACCGAGATCTTTTTCCAAAACGCGAAGAAATACGGGTCCAGCATCAAGAGCGGCACGCCGACCACGACGCTTGCGGACATCAAGGGTCAAGAAGATGTCAAGAAGATCATCCAAAGTTTCGTATTCCTTGCCAAACATCCTGCGCTGTTTGATATCTACAAGATCAAGGGCGGGCTCGGACTGATGATGTATGGCGCGCCCGGTACCGGCAAGACGATGTTCGCCGAGGCGATCGCGAACGCGATGCAACTGCCGCTTTTCGTGATCACCCCTGCCGACCTCTTTAAGTCCTACGTCGGCGCTTCGGAGCAGGCGGTTCGTCAGATCTTCGACGACATCAGCGCCTTTTCGGACGGCGCGATCCTCTTCGTCGACGAGTGCGAATCCATCTTCTCCCGTCGTGATAAGGATACTAAGGACTATAAATCGGCAGTCACGAGCGAACTGTTGCAGAGAATGAACGGAGAGGGCGTGGACGGCAGCCGCAGGATCATGATCGCGGCGACCAACCGTCCGTGGGACATCGACCCCGCCTACCTGCGCTATAAGCGCTTCTCGCATATGATCCACATCACCCCGCCCGACAAGATTGCGATCGAGGCGATCGTTACTTCCAAGTTTAAGGGGATCCCGATGGAGGAGGACGTCGTTCCCTATGCTCTCGAGTTGATCGATAGAAAACTCAATCCGATCAACGGCGAGAAAATGTATTGCTCTGCCGCCGATATTTGCGGCATCGTCGAGAACGCTTGTCGTATGGCGGTCGAAGAAGTCATGCATATCAACAAGGAAGACGCCGTTGATTTGCAGTACGTCAAGGTGACCAAAGATATGGTCAAGAGAGCAACCGACGCTTTCCGCCCGAACCTAACTGAGGCGGATATGCGCCTCTACGACAACTTTACGCCGGAGGCAATGAAGAAAGGCAATTGATCCAAAAGAAATAAAAGAGCATAAAATCAGAAATAAAAAGCGTAAAAAATCCTTCGACAGAACGCCGAAGGATTATTCTTTTCAAGGGGAGAGCAAGGGACTATTTAGGGAGTCTGCCGATCAAATAGGGCAGGGCTTCTTCGAACTTGACGCCGTACCAATGTTCCTTTCGTTCGGGCAGGGTCGCGCGGATCGCGCGGATCGTGAAATCCACGGCGAGCGCCGCCGCCTCTTTTAGAGAGTTGCCTCGGCAGAGCGAGCCCGTAAAGGCGGAAGCGTACACGTCGCCCGTGCCGTGAAAGGCGCCTTCGATGCGCTCTTCGAAGTAGTATTCGATCGCACCCGTCTTCGCGTCGTAGGTCGCTACGCCGAGTTTCTTCGGGTCGAAACTGACGCCCGTCAAAACCACGTCACCGCCCGACAGCGCGGAGAGGCGAGGTAGGATCCCTTCGATATAGGCGCGGTCGTAATCGTCGCCGCGGTAGGGTTCGCCGAGGAGATACGCCGCTTCGGTCAAGTTGGGCAATATCACGTCCGCACTCGACACGAAACGAGCCATTTCCTCTGCGAAAGCCGCGTCGAATCCCGCGTACAGTTTGCCGTTATCCCCCATCACGGGATCCACGATGAAACGGGCGCCTTCTTTCCCGCAGGTACAGACGATGTATTTGATGTAGTTCAATTGTTTTTTGCTGCCGATATAGCCGGTGTAAAAGGCGTCGAAAAGGATCCCTTCTTTTTGCCAATGGGCGCCGATCTCGGGGATATCCTCGGTCAGGTCGCGGAAGGTATATCCCGTGAATCCCCCCGTGTGGGTAGAGAGGACCGCAGAGGGTAGGATCGCCGTCTCGATCCCCATAGCGGACAGAATGGGCAAAGCAACGGTCAATGAGCATTGCCCGTAGCAGGAGACGTCTTGGATCGTCAGCAGTTTTACGTCAGCCATATTTCGCCGTCAGTCCTGAGGATCGTCCTGCGGATCGGTGGGCGTTCCCGCCTCGATTTCTTCCGCAGTCAGGCTCGCCGCCGCGCTGTCGAGATAGTAGCCGCCGCCGATCGCTTGCACCGTGAAGTTGCCTTCCGCGATGGTCAGCTCGATCGAGGTCTCGGTCGTATAGATGCGGTCGGTGCCGTAGATCACGAGGTAAGAGGTCGCGCCTTCGGTCTGTGACCAAGTGAAGCGCACCGTCTCCTCTCCCTTCGTCGCGGTCGGGATCGGGGTGATCAAGGTCAGATATTTCACATAGCTCGTCATCGCGGTGTTGCTCTCCGAGAAATACTTGTTGTCACTCTGCGCCGTGACCTCGATCACGTGCACGCCGCCCGTCGTGATCTTGTCCGTGACGTCGGTCGAAAGGGTCGTCGTCGTAAACTCGGCGCCGTCCACGGTGTAGCGGTATTTGTCCGCGTGCTTGACCTCGTTGATCTTGAGGAGCAGTTTGTCCTCTTCCGCAAGGACGGTCACGGTCGGGGTCTCCAGCTTGGCGGAGAACTCGAAGGTATAGGTCTTTTCCGCGCTGTCGAGATACCTCGGATCGTTCGTGGCGACCGCCTTGACCACGAGGGTCTGCTCGCCCGGCGTCAGATCGTCCGAGTTCAGCGTGATGACCGTGGTGCCCGCGGTCGCGGGGACGGGTTCTTTATCGACGCCGTTCAGAGAATAGGCGAAGTGGGTGGCGCCGATGACTTCGGATAGGTAGCAGCGGAAGTCGCCGTTCTCCTGCAATACGATGATCTCCTTGGGTGCGTCGAGCCTGGTCACGCGGTAGTAGGCGCCGACGTTCACGATCGCGGTGACTTTCGCGTCCTCGTACACATATAAGTTCACGGTCTCCTTGACGGTGCCGACCGAGCCGCTCTTCACGGTCACGGACGCGCCTTTCTCGATGGTTTTCGCCTCGCCGGAGAAGGTCATTGCGGAGCCGTCCGAGAGGGCGATCTTTCCTTCCGCCTTGCCCGAGAAGATGATCTCGGAAGAGGAGAGGGCGGTGACGGTATCTTCTCCCGCGATGGTCCCTATATAGGCGAACTTGCTCGCCGTCACGTTCACGCTCTCAGCTTCGATGTCGGCGAAGAGATTTAACGCGTTGGTGCCGACGGCGGAGACGCTCTTCGCGACGATCTTACCGCCCTTGGCGTATTCTCCCTTCTTGCGATAGCCGACGTTCGCGTCCTCTTCGAGCGGGAGTTTGAAATCGCCGTTCACCGTCAGGGTGTATTCGTTGAGATCGAAGTCGACGGTTCTGTCGAGGATCAAGTCGCCCGAATAGGTCACGTCTTTCTTGAGGACCAGACGGGTGATCTTTTCCTTTTGGAGCGCCTTGGTCAGACTCGCTTCGTCGCGGATAAGGGCGATATGATAGGTCGCCACGAAATGCCCGACCGTCAGACCCGCCGCGATCACGACGAGGGCGATCGCGATGATAAAGGCGATCAGGTGCCGCTTGAAAAAGGCGACGAATTTGCTCGGTTTTTTCTCTTTCTTTTCCTCGCTCTCTCCCTTAGCGTCTTCGCCTTCCGTCGTTTCGTCTTCCGTCGTTTCGCCTTCCGTCGTGGTTTCTTCGGATGGGTCCGAGGGAGCGTTCTCGGGATCGGTGGAAAGCAGGATCTCGCTGCCGTCCGCCGACGTGATCATCGTGGGGGAGATCCCTTCTTCCCCCTTCGGCAGATCGGACGAGAGGAGACGATCCATCAAGGTGAAACCCTCTTCGACGAAGATGCCGGTCGAGGCGGCGGATTCCTCGTCGTAGCGATCTACGCCGCTTTGGAGCGGGCAGTCGCTCTTATAGATCAAGTAGGGGATAGGCTCCGCGCTGTGCGTACGGATCGCGAGCGGGGTGGGGTGATCGGGGCAGACCAGGACGTGATAGGGTTCGCCGCTCTCTTTCAGATATTCGATCACGGGACCGACGATGTCGCTGTCGATCTTCTCGATCGCGTTGATCTTCTCGTCGAGCAGTCCTTGATGACCGGATTCGTCGGGTGCCTCGACGTGGATATAGACGTAGTCCACTCTGCCGAGCGCGTCGATCGCGGCTCTGCCTTTGGCGGCGAAATCCGTGTGAATGCCGCCCGTCGCGCCTTCCACTTCGATGACTTCCATTCCCGCGCCTTTGCCGATGCCCTTTAAGAGGTCGACCGCGCTGATCACCGCGCCTTTGACGCCGTTTTTCTCGTAGAAATCGGGAATATTCGGTTTGGTGCCTTCGCCCCAGAGCCAGATCGAATTGGCGGGGTTCTTGCCCTCTTCGATGCGTTTCAGGTTGACGGGGTGATCCTTTAACAGTTCGTAGGACTTGATCTGGAGATCCAAGAAGAGTTCGCCGAGCAGTCCCGCGGGGAGATAGCGCTTGATGAGCTTGCCCGTGATGTCGTGCGGCGGGGTCAGTTCCGATCCGACCGACGCGTCGTGCACGATCAGGCAATGCCGATAGCTGATGCCCGCGTGGAAAGAGAGACGGTCGGTGCCGAGCTTCTCTTGCAGATATTCGATGAGCTCCCGTGCTTCTTCGTCGGAGATCTCGCCCGAACTGTAGTCGATCATGCGCTTGTCGGCGTAGCTCTCTTCTTCCGCAGAGAGGGTCACGAGGTTGCACCTGACCGCGATGTCGGTATCCGCGAGCGTCAGTCCCATACTCAGCGCTTCGAGGGGAGAGCGCCCCGAATAGCAGGTGCGCGGGTCGTAGCCCATCACGGCGAGATTCGCCGTGTCGCTGCCCGGCTTCATGCCGTCGGGGACTGTCTTCGCGAGCCCGATCTCTGCGTAGGGCGCAAGTGCGTCGATATGCTCCTTTTTCGCAACTGCGAGAGGGGTTTTGCCTTGTAATGCTTCGACAGGCGTATCCGCCATGCCGTCACCTAAAAATACTACGTATTTCATATTATCACCTCGACCCTATTATAATGCGGGCTGACCGACGTGTCAACCATTCCCGCCCCGTGCCTTGACGAGAAGAGAAGTTTTGCTATATAATATCATTATGAAAAAAGTCATTCTCACGATCCTGATCCTATCTGTGTGCGTTTTGGCGCTCGGCATTCTGTCCGGGTGCGGACCTTCTCCCGTGGGGATCATCGTCAAATCTTCTCCCAAAAACAAGACGGTGCCGCAGGGCGGTACGCCCGACCTCACGGGCGGCGTCGTCACCGTCACCTACGAAGACGATACGACCAAGGACGTGCCGATGTCCGAGCTGGAACAACGCGGCTTGAATAGCGCGGAGCTCGGCAAACAGACCCTCGTCCTCGTCTATACCGAAGGGAAAAAGAGCTTCTCCACCACGGTCGAGATGACGGTCTCCCTCGCGAAAGCGACCAAGTTGGAGCTCGCGACGGACAACGTGAAAAAGTCCTATTTCAGCGGGGACAATTTCGATCGCACGGGACTGGTCGTCACCGCCCGTTACGAGACGGGCAAGGTGGCGGAAGTCACGAACTACGAGATCTCGCCGACCCGCCTGACGGCGGACACCACCGAAGTGGTCGTCACCTATCGCAGCGCGCGCGCTTCGATCCCCGTCACCGTCGTCGACAAGGCGCCCGCCGCATTGCGCTTCGATACGATGCCGAAGAAGACGACCTACTATATGGGCGACACTTTCTCGGCGGAAGGTTTGAGTGCGACCGTCACCTTCAACGACGGTACAACGCAGAGTTTTAACTGGACCGACCTTGCTTATTCTCACGTGATCGGCGGGGCGGAGTATCTTGGCCCCGATTACCCGACGGACAGCGTCGTGATCGTGACGGCGACGACCGCGCTCGGCAAGATCTCGGCAGAACTCACGATCAACGTTTCGGAAGTCCTGCCCGTGGAACTGGTCGCCACCGTGACGGAAGGGGAACTTACTTTTATCGAAGGCGAGTTTTTCTCTTTCGGCGGCAAGGGGAACGTCTCGATCTTCGTTCGTTACAACAACAATACGAGTGAAACCATCGTTGCGACCGACGATCTGTTCTTCTCGGACGGCGAGCATTTGCAAGCGGGGCAAACCTCGGTCAAGGTCACGTTCGGCGCTTACGACGCCGTTAAGGCGACCATCCCCGTAACGGTGGCGCGCAATCTGCCGACAGCCATCGACGTCCTTATCGCGCCCAAGTCGACCTACGCCGTAGGGGAAAGCGTGTCGCTCGACGGCTTGATCCTCCTTGCGACGATGAGGAACGGTACCTTTGATCAGATCCCCTATTCGGCGGACGGCGGCTTCGCTTGCACGCCGACGGTCGTCTCTTCGGATACGCATCGGATCACGGTCACCTACGCGGGGTTGGAAACGTTCTTTACTATTGAAGTGGAATAATCCCGCCTCCGTGAAAAGTCAAGATAATATATTGAAAAAGTTTCAAAAAGACTGAAAAAAAATAGAATGAAGATACGCACGGACGCTCCTGCGGCGAAATTTCGCCGCAGGAGCGGTGCAAGAAAGCCGATTTTGATATTTGACTTTGAAAAAGAATATGCCAAAACTGGCGAACCGCAATTCGCCAGGTAAAACGACCTCGAAAGATCAAGCTATTTGATTTACATATTGATTGAAGACCTCGGAAGAAGTAGCAAAGCCCAAGACTTCACGCGGATATGAATTGACCCAATCTTCTATCTGTTGGACGTCCTCGGCGGTAAACCGCGAGAGATCGGTGCCCTTCGGCACAAGACGACGTATCTCACGATTGAGGCGCTCATTCGTGCCACGCTCCGAAGAGCAATACGGATGACAATAATAAACCGACGTTCGCTTACCTCGATAAATCGAGCGCTCAATCCCCGGGTGATCGGAGAACTCGGAGCCATTGTCAACGGTGATCGACTTAAACACCTTACGGAACAATTTACCGTATCGGCGTTCAAGAATATTCAAACATGAGATCACCGACTCCGCTTTTTGATTTTTCATCGGGAAAATGATTTCTTTCCGAGAAAGACGCTCGGAAAGAACAAGGAAAACGTTCTTCGTCGGACCGCATACGCAGTCCATTTCCCAATGTCCGAACGTTTGACGGCGACCTATCTCCTCGGGGCGCTTCTCAATGCTCACGCCACGAGGCGCCCGCTTTATGACGGTCTTTCTATAACCTTTCGGCTTCCTCTTGCCAATCGTGATATTTGTGAAGATACCGATTTCGATATACCGATAAAGCGTCGTCTTCGATATGTCCGTGAAAGGGAGCTTCTTCCGCTTTATCTCGCCGAGGACGGCGCATGGCGAAATCTTATCTTCGTTGACACGCTTTTCAAGGTAAGCACAAAAGGCATAATCCCGTCCGATCTTCAGCGGGGCGCCCTTGGCGGTGCATTTCAAGCGATAGCGTTCTTCCGCTATATAGGCGCTATAACTCTTATAAGTGAGCCACGTACCGCCGTCAAGCAGTTCGCACTCTCCGCGTTTGAGCTCGTTATATATCGTCGTAAGAGACACGCCGACGACGGCAGCAATCTCTTTCTTCGAGTGCCGCGCATTATTCAACGTTTCAATTTGTAGCCGTTGCGTATATGTCAAGTTTTTCGTTCCTCTCTGTCGCATTTCTTAATCCCCCCACAGATCTCTCCCTATACGGTAGGGCAAGCCTTGACCGTCAAGGGTGATAAAAAAGCGCTCCTTAATGCAGTAGCTTACCGCGCTTTTTTCTCGCTAATCCTTGACCGTCGGCTTTTTCTACCGTACATAGCCGTCAAGGGTTTATAACCTTTCGATTATAAACCTTCCCTATGATTGAGCCTGCGGCGTAGAACAGACGGCACGGATCCTTCGTAAAAAGAAAAATGCGGCGCGCATCGCTAAACCGCTCGATGCCTCGCCGCATTACTTTTTCTTTTTACTCCAATTATAGACGGGTGCCGTCCGGAAGAAGAATATGAAGTTCTAATAAACAACCGAGAGCCTCAATCAATCTTGCATAATCTTTAATTTTAAAATTATCCGAAACCATCTTATCCGAAAGCGTTGGCTGACTAATGCCGACACGATGAGCAAGTAACGTTTGATTCACTCCCATATAGGACATTGCCGCCTTCAATTTTTTCGTCAAAGATAATTCCATTTTTTCTACCTCCGAGATATATTCTAACCTTCAGCGGTATAAAAGTCAATATCTTATAGAAAAAAACCTATAAAAAGAAATTGCAAACCTTACTTGATTTTTGATATAATAAAAGAAAACTTTCAGGGGATTGATAAATATGGAAGAAAAGAAATGTCCTATCTGCGGCAAGGAGACCGCGCACAGCTTCGGCAAATGGCACCGCTTCGGACTTTGCGTAGATCATAGCGAACAACTCCGCAACGGAGAGATCGAGCAATGCCCCGACTGCGAAAAGTGGCACAAGACAGGAGAAGCCTGCGAGTGCAAGAAAAAGAAAGCCGTTGCAAGCGATGAGCTTACTTGTATTATCTGCGGCGAACCGTCCAACGGAAAGCATTTCTGCTTTAACTGTTGGAACAAATATAAAGATAAATCGATTGATATACGAATCACAAATTGTAATTCAACACAAATACTCGACGAATACGGAACAAGAAGAAAGAAAGCAAAAGACGGAAGATTTGTTCGGAGTCTATCCGAAAAAATCATCATAGACTACTTTTTTGACCACTACATACGAGTTGTTTATGAACAAACAATTTCTTACAAAAATGATAAAGGTGAAGACAAAGAACTTCACCCCGACTTTTTTCTACCAGATTACAACCTATACATTGAATTCAATGGTCTAACCGATAAAAACTATCTAAAGAAAAAAGAATATGCAAATGCAATCTATAAACAGAAAGGATTAAATGTAGAAATCCTTGAAAATGACGATACCGACGACATCGAAAAAACGATGCAACGACTACTTGACAAATACAAAAAAGACTAAAGTAGTAAAGAAGGGGAACAAACCCCTTCTATATTACTTATCAAAGCCATAACGCAAATCGATACGCCCCTGATACTTTTTTTCAAGACTAAACGCTCTCTTACGTTCAGTCTTTGTCAAAACTCGTCCTATATGAGATTGACACTCAACAACGTCCTTATGATACTGAGCTTTAATGTAATAAAGATCAGATGCAGAACGTGATTTCGTCGTAACCCGCTTTTTTTGATTTTTATCCGCTAAAACGCGATGCGCCGCCTGACTTCTCTCGAACCGCTTGCACTCCTTTGAAGTGCACTTCTTGTTTTTCTTTGCCATAATATCTCCTTTTCCCTTAACCCTTGGGAGCCGGGGTTTTATCTTTGTTTTCCTCTTGTATCCGAACAAGATCTTTTATCCAATAGCTATTCTGTTCTTTCAGCTCGTCCATTGTAGCTTTCTCGGTCGCGTACGCCTTCAAATCTTCGAGACCGAGCGCCGAGCGGAGCGCCTTCTCGTTGAAATACTCAGCGAAAGCGTCGGTAGAGAAGCGGCGCGCGTAGATCTTCTTCGGCATAAGAAAATACTTACTTTCCTTCACCATTCCGTCTTGGGTACCTTTCTCGACGGAAAGATCCATCTTCATAAAGCCGAAACAGTTATACAGCCGTGTATGCCGCCGATGGAAAAACGCAACAACGGACTTCAGAAGATACATCGAAAGCGTCATATCGCCATGATAAAAGCGATACTTCGTATACGTATCGATGAACTTCCCGAAAAAGAAATCGTGCAGGAGCTCGCCGAGGTGATAGAACGGCATAGCCATATTCATATCAGAGCACTCGTCTATATGTACGATCTCGCACAGGTCCCGCGCATCAGCGCCCCAACTCTCGGGCCGTTGCTCGTCGGTCAACACCTTCACAAACGGGAAGTTGTCGACCGTCGCAGAGTGCCGCACCATCTTGATCCACGCATTAAAAAGGTCGTTCTTCTGATTCGTTTCTTTCGTGGACTTCTTTATCTCTTGGAGCTCGAGAGCGTTCCCACGCTCTTTGCCGATCTCCGTGATCGCCACGCCACCAAACTCGAAAGCGTCTTCCTTCATATTCGCCTCAAGCACCTTGCGGCCGAGGCGAAGCATATCAAAGTCAAGGATATGAGCGTGATTACTTGTTTCGTCGATCATCGTGCTATCTCGCGTAAAAAAGTCGGTGTCCCATATCGGAAAGTTGCCTTCGTCTTGGATCGCGGCGTCGGTACGAATGGAGAAGTTTGAAAGCAGAAGGCTCCCTTGCATTATATAAATGAAGTAGAGCTTCGCATAAGTCTCGAGGACGTCCCATATATCCTCGACAAACATTTTATTGTCGTACTTCAAACCGTACCGCTTGAAGTCATAGCCAAATATAAAACGCGACGTCCCGACGTTACGGAAGTACCGCATACGGTTACGCACCCACTTCTCACAGGTCACAAGATTATAAACGAGGTGCTCTTCCATCGCGCGGCGGATAGAGTTTTCAAAGTTGATCCAAGGGAAATAGGGAAACTTCATATCCGCTTCGCGCAACCGCTCAAGGGACTTATCTCGGAACATTACTTCAAGAGAAAGCGACATATCGGTAACGATCGTCGTTTTCTTCTTTCCCATCGTGCCTACCGTCAAAAACACGATAGGACGCTCGGCGATGAAACCTCGGTCTTCCATCTCCATATGATGGAGCCTCGCAAGACCGATCGCGCGTCGTATCTTATCAAATACAACATAACCGAGGATCACCCATACAAAGGTCGGCACGAAGTTCAGCATCGGCGAAAGATCATAAAGCAACTTCACGACTTGACAATAAATATAGACAAACTCGAAGTTCATCACGAAATAGAAGTAAAACGCGAAGAACTCCAGTACAATCACGATCCACCCGAAGGCGTACGCCATCGTCCAAAACCAAATCTGCAAATACAGGCGATGCGTGGAAAGAAAGTCCTTGAAGGAAAGCACCCACTTCTTCGCCGGACGATAGGTCTTGTCCGAGATCTTCTTGAAAATCCGAAGAGGGCGCGTTTCGGCGCCGTAGCGATTGTTATGCGATTCGACAAGCTGAAGCATCACAAACCACAGAATGATAAGCAAGGGTAAGATCAAGGTCAGCCATCGAGCGCCGCGATAGACGAAGGATCCTACCGAAGAAAAGTAGGACTTGAAATTGTCAAAGTCCGCGAAGACCGACCAATAGATACGAAAGCTCTCTTTGAATGCTTCCCAAGTTGGGGGCAGTCCGAAAGGCAGCGGCAACGGAAGCGCCGAGAATTCCGTCACGGTGGGCTCGATCGAGTGCTCGATCTCGAGGAGCTCGCAAAAGTAGTACGCAATCGACAGCCCGAAATCCCTACCCGCTTCAAGAAGACGCCGAAAAGCATACGGGAAACAAAAGATCGCGATCGCGAGGATCCCGAGCGTCAGAGCGCCAGCAACGACGTGCCGGTGATTGAAGCAGTAGGTTTTCTTCCGGGCTTTCGTCATAACTGCTTCCCCGTATAGATCAGATAGCCTACGAAGAGGGCTATCAGCAGTCCCAAGAGGACAAATAAGACGTTTTTCACGGTTTTGTTCATACAATCCTTGACTTTATGCCTTAACGGCTGTATACTACCAATTGAAGTGAGATACCTCTGAAACATGGGGATCTGGATGCCTACGGGTTACCAAGCTCACTTCTTTTTCTTTTTGTTACCATACGCCCGCTTTTTGTAGTCTTTCTTCAAGTGACGTACGATCGCTTGATCTTCCTTACTGAAACTCCAATCCGATTTCGGCGCCGAATAATACTTCTTATTCGCCGTCACCGGCTTTATACGAAGAAACGAAATACGTTTATCCGACGAATCAGGATTCCGCTGAAGGCGGATCTTACGTTCCGGATCCTTCGGCTCCGTCGTCAAACCGAAAGACTTATACTTTGTTTCCGTTTCTCCGAAGATATAAGCGGGGTGACCTTTGGCAACAGGACTGTTATTGATCCGAAACTCATTTTTCGGCGTATACTTTTTCGTGTATTTACGTTTCCTTGCCATACGTCACCACCGCCTATATCGCGAATTCGGTTTATCCGGGATCCGACTGCGACGGATCTCGCTATTCTTACTTGCAAGGCGCTTTATCGCCTTGAAAGGCAAAATAATGATGCTAAAAAGAAAATTAATAAGCGGGGAAAGCAAACGAAGAAGAATCAAAAGCGCGATAACTGCCAAAACGATCAACAAGATCCACAAAAAAGATTTTACGTCATCGGCAAGATCTACCGACGTTTGCGTTTGCGCTAACGGATCCGTCGATCCAGTTTGCTTATTGTCGACGACGCCGAGATTGTATTCTTCTCCTTGTGACTTAAAATGAAGGCGAAGAATGATAACATCGGTGATTCGAGTACGATTGATCGTAGTGACACTAAAGTTTGTATCACCACTCCAACGAGCATCGTAGGGCGTCTCACAAAAGCGTAAAACCCATTTTTGGCGACTAAGAGCAGCTTTAGCTTCAGATGTGAATTCGGTATTCGTCGAAACAGTAAAAAAAGCATTATCAAACCACATTTGAATATCGTTTTCCTCTTCCAATAATTCATCTACGGTTTGAATCTCTTTGAAATCATAAGCATCCGCAAAAATCCTCGAACTCGACTGCGAATGCGAAACATCAGAATGTAAAGTCTTCAATGGCTTTACAACCGGATCGGAAAAAGTCTCCCCATATCTCTCGGAAGGATCATCATCCGGATTCAATAATGATAACTCACCCGTAATAACATACGACCAAGAGCTCTCCGACCATTTGATATCAGCATCGTAAAGCTCATCTATATCATAGTTCGTATCAAAAGCCACAAGATGAGAATCAATTGCGGCAGTGTATGTTCCCCAATGGAAAACACCACCGGAAGAATAATGAATATATCCTACGTACTTACTCGTGATCTCTATGGTACTTAAGTCCTTACACTCTACCTGCGTTTGTCCGTCAACCTCGTAAAAAACATATTCCTTCGATACAACAGTACCATCATTCCTCTTAATTGGAACTTCGGATATTGTCTGACCATTCCCCGGTTGTTCATCCAAAGATGGGTCAAATAGACGCATAATTTGAGATATGCAATAATACCTCACATTGTCGCTTAAAACAGTAAACTGCTCAACTATGTATTTGTAAAAAACTCCGTTTGAATTACAATAAGACAACCGATAGTTGTCATAGCTCGGAGATGGATTTTCAGCTTCGGGATTATGCCTCGATATGTTTATCGAAGAACAATAAAAAGCTCGCTGAATTGCGGGCTGATATGTATAGACGTAAAGCTCATCATTCTCGCCTTCGGCGATTGTAATGATATCAATCGAATTATCGCCGAGATCAACAGAATAGCTCGACGCATCAAAGCTCTCGTCCTTTTGGAGATCCGCCAAGACGTCGGAATAGACCGCGTCGTCGGCATACGCCACCGACGTCGGCACAAGCGAAAGCAAAATGGCAATCAATACAACGAGAAAAACGATCTTTTTCATAGTCCTTGAAAGGGAAGAGGGGGCGGGTTACCCCACCCCCAAAATTGATAATTAACGGCAATATACCTCAGGCGCAGACTTTGCATTATCCCAGCAAAGACGCATATAAGTGACGGAGTCAGAAATATCAGACAAATTTATAGAATAATATTTGACACCGGTACTTGTCGTAAAGCAAATAGAAGCAAGACTTCCGACCGTTCCCGAATTCAAATATGATTTCGAAGAATCATAAAAAGCCGCAACACGAAGACCAGCATCAGCGTCGTCACGGAAAATCAAAGTTTGATTGTAATCGGAAACCTTGATGTAATTAGACAAATCCATCAAGGACTCCTCAACATCAAGACCGGTATTATAGTCGAACTTATAACCCGACTTAGCCTTCTCAAGAAGGTTCTCGGTATAGTTCTTAAAACCCTGCTCACGATAAACAGTTACGTTCAATTGCTTCGCATAGCCGCGCTTCTCGAAAATCGTTACCTTGTCATCGTCGTTCGGCGTAATCACGATCCTCGCATACTTGGCGAAGAAAGGCACGCTGTCTTGGACGAAAGCGCCGGTGAGTCGACCGGTCGTATGAACGAATTCGTTATTTTGATCATAGAAATAGATCTGATACGACACTTGACTGTCAAAGTCAGGCGTTACGTTCAAGCCTTGACACTCGAAAGCATTCTTCGTGTAGATCGACTTGTCGGTGCTCATATAATTACCGTTACTGTCCAGTCCGCCGATGCCATACTTCGTCCACCCGATCGACTTATACGTCAGAGCGTCGTCGATCTTGTCCGTATTACGACTCAGCGCGATCACGCCGCCCACGATGCCGCCGACAGTCAAAAGGATAAGGACTACGATCAGAAGGTTGCGAAACCACCTTCTTCCGTTGAAAATGTTGCTGATGTAACTCATTGTTTTTTACCTCCAAAAATTTTTTTTATTTACCACGGCAGATCGCCGTTGGGTATTGATTTCATCTGCTGCATTTAATTCTAAAAAGCAAATTTCTCAGTGAAGCGTCGTAGTTATACGGAGATAGCCACAATCGTGATTAGAGAAATACCAAGAACTACCACCATCATCAGGATAGCAGATCAAAGTATCAACATAATCGTCGCCCACAACGCAATCTTCAAAAGAAACGAAGTTATTACCATCGACAACACCTCGATATTCGATATCGTATGATTCAGGTATAGTCACAAGCTGGAACAGATAATAATATTCATCTTCACGAGCAGGATCAAAATAATAAGATCCACCAGGTAAAATCGTTTCTAAAACAACATAACGGTCTTCTTCGTTCTCATAATCGCCGTTTTCGTCGACACGAACGACAAGGACTTCAATTTGACCGTCACGATTATCTATTTGAACATAATCACCGGATCCTTCAGGAAGCGGAAGAAGACCCGAAACATCAGAAGACGAAGAACCGCTACCGCTCTCGCTACTATTGGGCTCGCTATCTCCTCCGCTGACGTCGCTTCCCGGATTATCCGATACCGTCGAGCCTGAATTCGAGGAACCGGATCCCGAGCTCGAAGAAGTCGAAGAGATCACCGACGTCGACGACATCTTAGACGAAGTGATCTTATAAGACGATCCCATCGCCACCAGGATGCCGCCGACCAATCCTACCACGAGAAAACAAACAATAGCCGTAATCAAAATACGAAGCCATTTCTTCCCGCGGAAAGAATATTTGATTTTACTCATAAAACACCTCCAAAAAAAATGATATTTAAAACGGCAGATCACCGTTTGGTATTGCTTTCATCTGCTCAAACCTTGGAGCAGAAACGGCGGCAGGAGCGCACATTTCGCCGAACACCTTTAGGAAATCCATCTTCGGCGCCACGCGCTCAATGCCTTTGCTCAGCTCGTTTATGTATCGGACACCTTCACCTTTCGGATAGCCGTTCTCCGTCAACCCGTCGGGATAAACGAAAATCATATCTTCCTTCACTTCGATATAGGTGCCGATACGCCTATATAGCTGTATCAAAGAGTCGTAATCATCACACTTTTTGGCAAGATACCAAAACCGCACGGGCACCGAAGACGTTATCACTATGACATCACCATTGAAGACTTTATTATGAAATCGGCTATTTACCGATGATCCGGTATTGTTGTCGAGGATCTTCAATAGATCGTCAAGAAAAAAACTTCTATCACGCATATCGTCGAGAATGATCGCCTTTTGTCCCATATAGTCTTGGAACGGATCGTTGCTTGAGGAACTCACGCAATAATCAAGTCCCATCTTCTCGAGCATTTTTTTCGCGTAATAAGTCTTGCCGGTGCCGCCTTTACCGGTGATGAAGACGACCGACACATTCCTATCCGTATTCAGTACGAGGGATTGGCAATGTAACTCCCATAGTTTCTTCAGCTTATTGAAAAGCGGAATCTTTTCGTCGATCGGTTGACTCTCCACATACGCCAGTTGCTGAGCATAACTGTAATGTTCAAAGTCCCCCAAGATCTTCGCGGCGTCGATTTCTGCTCCGAAATCGAAGTTCGACTTTACTTCGCTTCGGTCATACCTGTGTTTATTAAGCTCGTTCTCGTGGCACAAATACGCTAGCATTCCCGCCTTACGAGACTTAATCTTATTGATGAAGTTCTCGCCCGAATGCTCGACTCCATTCTCGTCGGTATATCCGAGTTCAAACCATTTCGCAACTATCTCACTTGGAACAGTACTTCTACCGAAGTTGATATAAATGTGATAGTGCGGTCTTGTATCATCCTTGTCGTGAAGGATATACGCCCATTGCTTTATTGTCGTGTACTTCATGAACGTCGCTTGAAGGTCAACCTTCAGCTTGTCCGCGTCCTGCACGATCTCGTAGTGCCTTAAATGCATATTTATTAATCCCCTGCATTTCGATTTCGCTTGTTTTATACCTTTTAGACCTTTTTTATTCGCGGCTTGGACAAGCCCCAAGCCGCGGGGTATTTACTTCGTAAATAAGGAAAAGGCTTTTACACCTTTTATACCTTTTTTCCAGACGGAAGCACTTCTCTTTCGATACCTACTTCACCACAACGTAAAACTCTTGCGGAAAGATGATCGAAATCATCATCAAAAGAAAAGGTGAGGCCGTCATGAAACTCGACGATCACACCTTTCTTAGACGATGAAAAATGCATTACAAAATCAAGATTAATGAGCATTCTCTCACCTTTGGTATTTGTAAGCATAATGAATGGCATACTTCACTCCTACTTATCATCGGACGGCTTGTCCGGTAACGTTTCGGCGAGACCCTCAAGGAAACCTTTCTTCCCTTGATAATCGGGATCCCTATCCCCAAACTCGGTTTTCGGGAAATACTTCACTTCAATCGGAATCAGCTTCTTTCCTTCCTCATTGGAAAGATAGAAGACGACCGTTTGCCGATCCTTTCCTTCCTTGTCTTTGTACGACCTCGAACGTTTGAACAACCTTACCATAAAACTCTCCTTCGCCTATACGGCATTAAAATATTTACAAGGCTATACGCCATTGCATACGGGGATGCGTGACTTTAACGCCGCCACGCGAAGGCTAAAGGGAAGTTGGAATGGAAACCCTTCAATAGAAGAATAAAATTATTCAATAATCCCGCCTCCGAAAGAAAGGTATTGACAAAACGCGTCGAACGTGTTATAATCAATCAGTCATTGGGAGTAGTGGGCGCCTTTTTACGGCGCGGTGAAGTCAACAACACTGCCGATCACGGCTGGCTAACCTCAAACCGCAAGACTTTGGCGAGATTATCTTGGTATGATTTCTCCGAAGCCTTTTTTTATAGCTTGGAGAGAAGGAGAAGGATATGGCATCGACTGCAATCATCGCAGCGGAAGGTTCTGCGGGGGAGATCGTTCTCGCCCTCGTGCTTTTACTCGTCGGCATCGCCCTCATCGTGAAAGGCGGCGATTTCTTCGTGGACGCGGCGTCTTGGATCGCCGAGGTGTCCGGGCTGCCGCCCCTCTTGATCGGCGCGACCGTCGTCTCGGTGGCGACGACCTTGCCCGAACTCATCGTCTCGATCATCGCGACGGCGAAGGGCAGCGCGGAGATCGCTGTCGGCAACGCGGTGGGTAGCGTGGTGGCGAACCTCGGTCTCATCATGGCGATCTCTCTCCTCTTTATGCCCGGCAAGGTCAGGCGCAAGGACTACCTCTTTAAGTCCGCCGTTCTCGTGATCGCGGTCTTTAATCTCTTGATGATCGGGCTCTTCGGCGGCGTGGAAGACGGCAATCATATCCTCAGCGTGGGACTCGGCATCTTGATCCTCGAACTCTTCGTCTTGTTCGTCGGAGAGAACGTGCTGACGGCATACCGCACTCTCAAACAAACCTCTCCGAACGACCTCTCTCCCGAAAGCACGGGCGAGAACGTCGTGGTGACGGACGGCGAGCCCGCTCCCGAAGAGAAGGAAGAACACGCTCCCGTCAAAAAGGACAGAAAAACCGTTCTTATCAACGTTTTGAAGTTTATCGGCGGTGCGGCGGGCATCGTGGGCGGCGCGGAACTCCTCGTCACCAACGGGCAGAAACTCGCCCTTTCGGCGGGCGTCCCCGAGGGCGTCATCGCGGTCACCCTGGTCGCGATCGGCACCTCGCTCCCCGAGCTCGTCACGACCATCACCGCGATCGTGAAGAAAAAGTCCTCGATCTCGGTTGGCAATATCCTCGGTGCGAATATCCTCGATATGACCTTGATCCTTCCCGTCTGCGCGATGGTGTCGGGCGGGTCGCTGATCTTTCCGCAGCAGTCGATCCAGTTCGATCTGCCCTTCTGTTTGGGGCTCAGTTTGATCGCCGTCGTGCCGATGCTCATTACCAAGAAGTTCCATCGCTGGCAGGGCGCGGCGCTCCTGGCGGTTTATGCGGTCTATCTGACGCTCCGCATACTCTACACTTGATCGCTCGGTCTCGTCCCTTCGGCGTGGCAAAGGTGGTAGCAGATGGCTAAAAACGGTGTGTTCAATGCGGCGGTGTGTATCATCGGGATCTTGATCCTCACGATACACGTCGTCAACCTTTTGGTGAAAAAGGGGAGAAGGAAGGACGAAAGGCTGCTTTTGGAGTTTTTCCTCTTCACGATCTTGCATTTCGCGACCTATCTGACCTTTACCCTCGTCAAGATTCGCTATACGAGCAACGCCTTCATCATCGCCTTTTATACGGTCTTCTATATCATGAACAACGGAGAGGTGTTCTTGCTCTTCCGTTACGCGCGCGAATATATCGGTTGGGCGCCGAAGAAAAGGAGGGTGCTGGACACGTTGAACGTCTCCCTCTTCGCGCTCTTCGTGATAGCGGACGTCCTCAACGTCTTTACGGGCATCTTCTTTAGCGCAGCGGACGGGACTTATCTCCGCAGCGGCACGATGATCCTCTCGCAAGGCTACCAATTCGTGATGTTCGCGACCGTCTTTTTCGTCGCGGTCACCGATCGCAGACTGAAACTAAGGGAGCGCCTTGCCTTCGCGCTGTATTGCGCGCTGCCCTTTATCGCGATCATCTTGCAAAACATTTTCAAAGGCTATGCGATCGCCTACCTTTCGGTCATCATCGCGATCGAGGTACTGTTCCTCTTCTTGAGCGTAGAGAGGAATCTCGACCTTGTCAAAGAAGAGGAGAAGAGCAAGGAAGCGCAGATCAAGCTCATGCTTTCGCAGATCAAGCCGCACTTCGTCTATAATTCCCTTTCCGCGATCTCGACCTTGATCCCCCTCGACCCGCCGAAAGCACAGGCGGCGCTCGACGACTTTACCGAATATCTCAGAAGGAACCTATCCTCGCTGACCGAGGTGCGGTGCATCTCCTTCGAGGACGAACTCAAGCATATAGAGACCTACGTCTCCCTTGAAAAGATGCGCTTCGGCGATCGCGTCACGGTGATCTACGACGTGCAAACGACGGACTTTTTCTTGCCCCCCTTGACCATTCAACCCATCGTGGAGAACGCGATCAAGCACGGCGTCCTTCGCAAGCTGACGGGCGGCACGCTGACCCTCACCACGCGGGAAACGGCGGACGCGGTGATCGTCGAGGTCAAGGACGACGGCGTCGGATTCGATATGGAAGACGTGAACTTTGACGAGAACAAGCACTTCGGGCTCAAGAACATACAGTACCGATTGGCGAAGATGTGCGGCGCTGAGCTCACCGTGAAGAGCGAGATCGGCGGGGGGACGACCGTCACGGTCACGCTCCCGAAAGGAGGTAAAGAATGAGAGTTCTTTTGGTCGACGACGAAGAATTGCAGTTGATCCGTTTGACGGACGCGGTCAAACAAGTATTGCCGCAGGAGAGCGTTTTTCTTGCCTATACCAATCCCGTGACCGCCTGGAAGGAGAATCGGAGCGAGCCCATAGACGTCGCCTTTCTCGATATCGAGATGCCGATCTGTAACGGCATTATGCTCGCAAAGAAACTCAAAACCGTCAATCCGCAGGTCAACGTGATCTTCGTCACCGCCTACGACGACTATGCTCGCGACGCCTACAAGATGCACGTCTCCGGCTACGTCACGAAACCCGTCACCGCAGGCAAGATCAAGGAAGAGATCGACGGGCTCCGTTATCCCGTGGAGCTGCCGCCGCAGAGGAGATTGCAGGTCAAGTGCTTCGGCAATTTCGAGGTATTCGCGGGCGGCGTGCCGCTCAAGTTCGCCAGAAGCAAGTCCAAGGAGCTGTTCGCCTATCTCGTGGATCGCGAAGGGGCGGCGGTGAACGTAAACGAGCTCAATGCGATCTTGTGGGATGAGGACAAGAAGTCTTATTTCCGCAATCTCGTCGCCGACATTCAAGCCACCTTGAAAGCCGTGGGCGCCGAGGACGTCTTCTTCAAGCGTCATAACGAATGCTACATAGACCCGAACAAGATCGACTGCGACGCCTACGAATACAAGAAGAATAATCTCAGCGCGATCCGTCTGTATCGCGGGGAATATATGGCGCAATACGATTGGGCGGTCTTCCAAGAGATCTAAGGGGGCTGCTCTGTCTTGTCCGCCTAATGAGGATCGTATCCGAAAAGGCTTTCGGAACGCGAAAAAGGCTTTGTTGCACTTCTGTTGCACTTGATTTGTTATGATATAAGCGGAAAACCTCGTAGAGACGGGAGATTTGATAGCGATAAAGCGAGGGTCGGCGCACGTTACCGAGCCGCCATATGCGGAAATCATATGGCGCAAACGAGCGAAACGCCCGCGGACAAGGAGGTAAAGAAATGAGCACGGAGAAGGGAAAGGCTCCCATGGGGGTCGGTGAGGCGATCGAAAAGATCCTGATCGAGAGCGGACTGTCGATCTCGGCGTTTTCAAGAAAGGTCGGCTATTCCAGGCAGTATATTTACGAATTGCTGAACGCCAAAGAGGGCGGCTTTGCACGCAAGATCCAACTCGATACCTTGAAGAGGATCTGTGACGCGACGGGCTACGGGCTGGATCGCTTGTTGATCGACATCGGCTATTTGCCGAGACCGATGACCGAGACGACGACCAATACCGTCATCGTGGTGAAGAAGAACGGAGACAGGGTCAGCTATCCCCTGAACGAGCGCAACGTGGCGCTCATCGCGGAGCTCGCGAAGGCTCTCGACAAGGGTGACGCCGAGGCTTGATCGCCGCGAAGACGTAGAACGAGACCAATCACGGGGGACTGCACGCGCAGTCCCTTGCTTTTTTTTCGGAAAGGGACTATACTTTATATGTATGAAAAAGCCACTTCCCAAACTCCTATCCCTCTTCTTGAGCTTTCTGAAGATCGGCGCCTTCACCTTCGGCGGCGGTTACGCGATGATCGCTCTCTTGGAGAGCGAATTCGTTTCGCGCAAAAAGTGGATCGGACGGACGGAGTTTCTCGATATTCTCGCGGTTTCCGAGTCCACCCCGGGACCCATCGCGGTCAATACGGCGACCTATATCGGCTACAAGGTGGCGGGCGTGATCGGCTCGGTTTTGTCCACCCTCGCGGTCTGCCTACCCGCCTTCACGATCATCTTCGTGATCTCCCTCTTTTTCGATAAGTTTCTCTCTCTCACCTACGTCGGTTACGCCTTTCGCGGCGTCCAAGTCGCCGTCGTCTATCTGATCGCCTCGGCGGGGATCAAGGTGCTGAAAGGGCTCAAACGCGACCCCTTTACGATCGCTCTCGCGGTCGCGGTCTTCGCGTGTTTCGTCACGCTGTCTCTCTTCGCGGTCTCCTTCTCCTCGATCTTCTATATCCTGATCTGCGGCGTCATAGGCATTGCCGTGTATTTCATTCGCACGATACGAAAGAGTAGGTCGGGGGAGCAAAAGCCGTCTTCTCCCTTCCTTTCGACCTCCGAGGCGGAGCCGTCCGAGGGGACGGACGGATCGCCTGCGAATCACTCCGTAGATCCGTCGAATGTTCCTATAGACCCGTCGAATACGCCCATAGAGCCTACGACTGCGCCTGACGCAGAAGGGCAAGCCGATCATAAGAGGGGGGACGAGTGATGCTGTACCTACGTTTGTTCCTCTTGTTCCTCGAGATCGGCGCGGTCTCCTTCGGCGGCGGTTACGGAATGCTCTCGGTGATCCGCGACGAAGTGCTCTCTCGCGGTATGCTGAACGAAGAGCAACTGATGAACTTCATCGCCGTGGCGGAGTCCACCCCCGGACCCATTGCGATCAATATGGCGACCTTTATCGGTGCGTCCCAAGGCGGTTTCCTCGGCGCCTTGCTCGCGACCCTCGGCGTGGTGTTGCCCGCTTTCACGATCATTCTCCTTGTCGCCGCGATCCTCAAGAATCTCCTCAAATACGAAGGGGTGCAGGGCTTCCTCGGCGGCGTTCGTCCCGCCGTCGCCGCCTTGATCCTCGCGACCGCCGTCACGATGGGGATCCGCACCTTCTTCGGGCTCGGGAACGTGTACGGCGAATGCTCCTTCAATTACAAGGGACTTATCATTCTCGGCGTCTTGATCGCGGTCGGGCTCGGGAGCAAATATCTTCTCAAAAAGAAAGTTTCCCCGATCCTGATGATCCTGCTTTCCGCCGTTCTCGGCATCGTTTTTTACGGATTGATTTGATTTTATCCCTATTTCTCTTGACAAGGGTAAAAAGTCGGTTTATAATACAAACAGTTGAACAGATATTCAACCATTCAATCGTGGAGGGCGTATGAAAAAGGTCGAAAAGAACGTCGATATGTGCGAAAGCGACGTCGTGCACGCGTCGGTCGTCGAGCGAGTGCGCGCCGCCTTGCCGGACGAGGACACTCTGGCGGACGTGGCGGAGCTTTTTAAGGTCTTCGGGGACAGCACGCGGACGCGCATCTTGTCCGCGCTGTTCGAGGCGGAACTCTGCGTTTGCGACATCGCGGATCTGCTCGGTATGACCAAGTCCGCCGTCTCGCACCAGCTCAGGATCCTGCGCCAGACCAAGGTCGTAAAGAACCGCAAGCAGGGCAAAGAAGTCTATTATTCTCTGGACGACGACCACATTTCCCGCATTTACAAGATGGCTCTCGAGCATCTCGCCGAGGACTGAGGAGGCAACGATGAAAAAGATCTACAAACTGACCGACCTGTGCTGCGCGAACTGCGCCGCCGAGATCGAACGTGACGTGCAAAAGGCGAAAGGCATTTGTGCCGCATCGGTGAACTTCATCACGCAGAAAATGACCCTCGAGATCGAGGACGGTTCGGACGTTGCGGACGTGGTCAAGAGAGTTGCCAAGATCGTGCGCCGCGTCGAGCCCGACTGCGATATGATCGAGGTGTGAGCTCCTCGTATGAAACGCGATAAAAAGGCGCTCGTGCGCATCTTGACCGCGCTTGCGATCTTCCTCGCGGCGTTTGTTCTTTACCGTCTGACGCCCCTGAAAAGCATCGCGGAGGCGGGCGCGGCGTGGAACGTCGGCGACTATCGATTTTATCTCTACGTTATTCCCTTTTTGGCGGCGTATTTGATCGTCGGCTACGACGTTATTTACAAGGCGGCGCGCGGCGTCGTGCGCGGCAGGCTTCTCGACGAGAACTTCCTGATGGTGGTCGCGACTTTCGGCGCGATCGCCCTTTTGGATCTCGAGGAAGCGTGCGGCGTGATGCTCTTTTATCAAGTCGGCGAATTATTCCAGCGCTATGCGGTCGGCAAGTCCCGCCGTTCCATCGCGGCGCTTATGGATATTCGTCCCGATATTGCCCGCGTGTGGCGCGACGGCGAAGAGATCTTGATCGCGCCCGAAGAGGTGGAGATCGGAGATCTATTGGTCATTCGCGCAGGGGAGCGCGTCCCCGTGGACGGGTCGGTCGCCGAGGGACAGGGCTCCTTCGACCTCTCTTCGCTGACGGGCGAATCGTTGCCCGTCGACTTTTCCGTTGGGGACGAGGCGGTCAGCGGCGCGATCAATCTCGAAGGGGAGATCCGCATTCGCGCGACCAAACGCTACGGAGATTCGACGGTCGCGAAGATCCTCGACCTCGTGGAGAATGCCGCCGCGAGAAAGGCTAAGACAGAGAACTTTATCACAAAGTTTGCCCGTTGGTACACGCCGATCGTCGTGGGCGCGGCACTCTTGATCGGGGTGATCCCCCCGATCTTTCTCGGCGATTGGAGCGACTGGATCAACCGCGCGCTCACGTTCCTCGTCGTGTCTTGTCCGTGCGCTCTCGTGATCTCGGTACCCTTATCCTTTTTCGGCGGGATCGGCGGCGCGTCCAAGCGCGGCGTCCTCGTGAAAGGGGGCGGCGCCATCGAGCGTCTCGCGGTCGCCGATACCTTCCTCTTCGACAAGACGGGCACGATCACGAAAGGTTCTTTTGAGGTTGCGGAAGTATTGCCCGCAGAACGCTCTTATGAGATCCTCGCCGCCGCGGCGATCGCGGAGAGTGCGTCCAATCATCCGATCGCGCGTTCGGTCGTGCGTTACGCGCCCCCTCTCGATCACACGGGCTACGAGATCCGCGAGATCGCAGGGCGCGGCGTGGTCGCGATCGGCTCGGACGAGATCGTTGTCGGCAACGATAAACTGATGATGGAGAGAGGCGTCGCCATCACTTCGATCGAGCGTGCGGGCACCGTGCTTTACGTTGCGAAGAACGGAGAATACTTAGGCGCGATCGTCGTTCAGGATCTCCCGAAGGACAATGCCGCAGACGTGATCGCCGCCCTACGGGCAGATGGGTCTCGTACCGTGATGCTGACGGGTGACGGAGAGGGCGCGGCGCGCGCCGTCGCGGAGAAGGTCGGCGTGGACGAATACCGTGCGGGGCTCTTGCCGCAGGACAAGGTCGCGCGAATGGAAGAGATCCTCGCCGCGCAGAAAGGAAAGAAGGGTGCCGTCTGCTTTGTCGGCGACGGGATCAACGACGCCCCCGTGCTCGCTCTCGCGGACGTCGGCATCTCGATGGGTGGCGTCGGCAGCGACGCCGCGATCGAGGCGTCGGACGTCGTCTTGATGCACGACGATCTGTCGGCGATCCCCGCCGCGAAACGCGGTGCAAGGCGTACGATGCGGATCGTCCGGGAGAATATCGCTTTCGCACTCGGCGTGAAGGTCGCCGTGCTCGCGCTGACGGCGTTCGGCGTATTGGGGGCGCTGTCGATGTGGCTTGCGGTGTTCGCGGACGTGGGGGTAGCGGCGCTGGCGATTATCAATGCCATGCGCTGTATGAAATGACCGCCTATTAGGCGCATCTGTGCCCTTTCATGCAGTCCTTTTGACGCTTCGTTATGAGCGCTTTAACTGCGGAGCGACGATTTCTTTTGCTTTCAATAAAAAGTAGAATATTCTATAAGTGTAATATTATTTCTCGATCATAATACGGCGGAAGGAGTCGATCTCGTCCATCGTTACGCCGAGGTTTATTAGGTAGTTTTCCGCCTGTTCGGTGAAGGTGGCGCCCTTTTGCGTTGCGAGGAAGAAGGTGAACCCCAGCACGTTCAGGACGGTTCTGTTGCCGCCGATATTGCCGAAATTGGAGAAGAGATAGTCGCGATAGACGTCCTGCGGATCCGCGCCGAGTATCGTCAGCATCAAGAAAGCCGTATAACCCGTTCGGTCGGTGCCGATCGAGCAATGGAAGAAGAGGGGATAGCTCTCCTCTTTTGCGAGCAGGGAGAAGAGGGTGCGGATGGATTCATCGTTCGCGACCGGCATATCCGCGTCGTAGCTCATCGGACAATTCACGTAGTTGACCGTCGGGCCGAGCACGCTCGACGTCAGCGCGCCGATCTCGTTATTCTCGGTTTTGCGTAGGTCGACCTCGGTCTTTACCTTGAGTACGTTCACCATCGTGTCGATCCCCGCCTCGGTGATGAGGGGGGTCGGGTCGTCGGTTTTGTTCTTGTTGAGTTTCGCGGTGCGATAGAGCAGACCTTGCCTGATCTTGCCGTTTTCGGTTTGGTATCCGCCGAGATCGCGCGCGTTGGTCACGCCGTCGATATAGAGGTTTCGTGGTAGGACGTTCTCCACTTGTATCGCGCCGATCTCTCCCCGTTTGCCGCTTGCCGTTATCCCGCGATAGTAGTAGGGCGTGGCTACCTTGAGGTTGTAGATCTCGGCTTTTCCGTTCTTCGCCGCGAGGGTGAAAGAGTCGTTGAAGGTGGGATCTTCCGAATACTCCACGAAGGCGTATTCCTCTCCGTCCGTCGAAAGCAGGACGGTGACGGGCAGGGGTCTGCTCAGCTCCTCAGTCCCCTTCGCATACGAGGCGATCGCTCCGTATTTGCCCGCGAGATACTCGGCTTGTTTGTCGGTATGTATGCGCCTCTCCATCGGATCGGGCAAGGCGGCAGGTGCGGCGCACGCGGTGAAAGATACCGCGATCAGCAGGAGAAGTGTCAGGATTAGGACGCCGCGGCGCACCGAACGATCACTCTGCATAGATCACTCCTTCGAGGACGATGCCCGCCACGTCGATCATCATTTTCACGCGCTTGTCGCCGTCCTCATCCGCGTAGGCGTAGCGGACGTATGATTCCCCTCTGCCGACGCCGTTGTTAACGTAGATCGCTTGGAGCGTTTCGCCCGTCGCAGGGTCGGTCATTTCGGCGAGGCGGTATTTGCCCGTAAAGGTCACGCGGATCGTGTCGCTGAAGGTGTCGGGATCCTCGATGACGAGTTCACCTCTCTCCTTAAAGCCTTCTACGACCTTTTTTACGCTATCCTTTTCAAAGTCGATGCCCTCGATCTTGATGCCGTACAGACTCTCCAAGACCTCGAAGACGGCGGGTAGGTCTGTCGGCTCGCAGGTGGGCGCGATATCGTGGATATACGGGAGCGCCAGCGAGACGGGCATATAGCTCTCGAGGTCTATGACTCCTTGAGAGGCGATCGCGATGGAGAGGAGAGAGTTCAGCATCCGTTTCGCCGTGAGCGTCAGCGTGTAGTCGCCGTTTTCACGAAAGACGATCTTGCTCTCTTCGGGCTCAAAGAAGGTGATTAGGTCGATCTCGAAGGCTTGGGCTGTGGTGATGTCGAAGGTAAGATCCTTGCGGAAGGTTTCGCCCGAAGGCTCAGGGAGCACGTCGTAGACGGGGACGACGCCGCGCACCCCGTCGAAATAGGCTTCTGTGACCCCCTTAAAGTCGGTCGCCGCCATGATCTCCCCGCAGACGCGGTCGAGGTCGGGCAGGGTGGAGAAGAGGCGGCGCAGTTGTTGGATCTTGTTTCTCTTGTAGTTTTGTAAGGCTTTCGGCGAAGCGAACCCCAGTTCGGCGAATTTGTCTTGTAGTACCCCCGCGATGACGGCGTGCCCCTCGTTGCTCGGATGGACGCCGTCGTCGCAGAATAAGTCGCTCCAGCGGACGGGGTCGGTTTGGTAGATCTCTTCAAAAGCAGCTGACACGTCGGCGAGCTCGAAGGGGCGGATCTCCGCGCCGTTCTCTCCCGTCACGGTGTGTGCCGCGAGGTAGTCGGTGAAAACGCGGTTGATCTCGCGGATCATCTTGCTCATCAGGTCGTGGTAATCCTCGCTGCCGATCCCCATTCCCGCGAGATAGGCGCGCGCACGCGAAGGGACGAGCGGGCTGTCCGGCCCCGTCGGATTGTAGAGAGTTTGGATCACGACCACCGCGTTCGGGTTCAGCGAGCGAATGTAGGCGAGGATCTCGTCGAGGTTCCGAGTCGCCTTTTCCTGTCTCGCGCGAATGTCGGTGTAGTCCTCGTTCGCGAGGTCGATCATCATTTGGTTGTGGTTGGAGTTCAGAAAATTATTGCCGAGGATCGAGATATGGATCAGATCCGCACCCGTGATCATCGACTTCATCAAGGTGACGCCGTCGTTTTCGCGTTTGATATAATTCAGCAAGTTGCCGCTCGTAAAGGCGGTGACGGCTCGGTTGTAATAGGTCAGCTCGTTTGCGTTGCCGAGGATGCCGTAGTAGCCGTAGGCTTCCCGTTCGGTCAGAGGGGACATTCCCGCGAGCGCCTCTCCGATCGAGTCCCCGAGGAAGAGGACGGTCTTAGGGGGGATCTCCGCCTCTTTAGAGGCGAGTTCTGCGGTCGGTTCCTTCCTCTCCCCGCCCAAAAGGGTGCAAGAGAATAAGATCGCCGCGACCGAAGAGAGGATAAGTAGGATCATTAAGAGCAGAAAATGACGTTTCATACTACCGTTATCTTTGACGACGAACGCGCGTTTCAGCCGTAAAACGTACGATTTCTCGGCGCGAGATCGTTCAAGAGCCTTATTCTAATTTATTGATATATTATATCATATCTCATAGTCCCAAAACAAGGGGATTGCGGATCGGGCGAAGACGCGCTATAATAAAATAGGCGCCGAAGCGCAGAGGGGGGAAGACGATGGCGAGAACGGAATACGTCAAGAACTATGCGGGGCAGATCCTCGCGATCTACGAGTTTTCGGACAACGGCGACATCGCGGTGCGCGACTTTTCCTCGCGCTTTATCCTCGGCTATTATCGCGCTTCGCGTGACGTCACGACCGATTTTTACGGTCGCGTGCTGTATAAGGGCAATATGATCGGTATGCTCGTGAAAGCCAAGTAACGTCGGGCGTTTCAAGGGACGGTCGCGCGGCGGCCGAGCGTGTACGCCGATAGACGCGCTGACACGGAGCTTGTATTTTCGCCGCCGACAGCGGGTCGCGAAAAGGGCGGGAAAGCGGTGAAAGGCGACGAAACGGTTGACTTCGCAGAGACGGTCGATTACAATACAAACGTAGGCTTTTAAGCCGATACGGAGAGATCGGCAAGGCGAATCATCGGGAGCAGTTTTCTTCGTCACTTCGTCTTGCCGCAGGGCAGGACTTTTTTATAGGGGGTACGCGAGGTGAAGAAGGTCAAGATCATGGATCAAGCGACGATGATGCGTTCTCTCGCGAGGATCACGCACGAGATCATCGAGAAGAACGAGGACGCCGATTCTCTGTGCATTCTCGGGATCAAGAATCGCGGGACGATCATCGCCCGCATCCTTACGGAAAACCTAAAAAAGTTCGGGGAAACGACCGTCCCTTGCGGCGAGATCGACACGACGATGTATCGCGATGACTTTTCGCCCGAAGAGAAACGGCGGAAAGCGACGCAGAGCTACGTCCCCTTCGACATCACGGGCAAGACCATCGTGATCGTCGACGACGTCCTCTATACGGGCAGGACGGCGCGTGCGGCGATCGAGGCGGTCTTCGCGCTCGGGCGTCCCCGTGCGGTGCGCTTCGCCGTTTTGGTCGATCGCGGGCACCGCGAGATCCCGATCCGTCCCGATTATATCGGCAAGAATATCCCCACGTCCCGCCAAGAGAAGATCGCGGTCGTGATGGACGGAGCGGAAGAAGAATGCGGCGTCTTCATCGTGAGCGCCGACGAGAAGGAAGAGAGAGGTTGACCCGAGCGGAGAAAGGGGGCCGCGCCGAGAGATCGGACGTGACGCGCCCCGCGAGCGGGCAGAAGGGTCGAATCAGACCAAAGAAAGGGGGAATAACGCGAATGGACGTGTATAAGATCGGCACGGCGAGCGACCTTATCAAGGGCAACCGCTACGTCGGCAGAGGGATCGTGATCGGCATGAGTGCGGACGGCGGCAAGGCGTGCCTCGCCTACTTCATTATGGGCAGAAGCGCGAATAGCAGGAATCGGATCTTGACGGAGAAGGAAGGGGAACTCTTTACCGAACCCTATGACCGAGAGAAGGTGCAGGATCCGAGCCTGATCATCTACCGTGCGATCCGTAGCTATGGGGACGCGATCATCGTCACCAACGGCGACCAGACCGATACGATCTATGCGGGACTGGCGGCAGGCAAGAGCTTCTCCGAATCGCTCTGCTCGCGCACCTTCGAGCCCGACCGCCCGAACTATACGCCGAGGATCAGCGGCATCCTCTATTTGGGTGGCGACTTTCGCTATGAAATGAGCATCTTGAAGAGCGCGGACGCAGAAGGCACGGCTTGCAACCGATACACCTTCTCCTACGAGCCGCTCGCGGGCGTAGGGCATTTTCTGCATACTTACCTGACGGACGGCGACCCGATCCCGACCTTCACGGGAGAACCGAAAAGGATAATGATCCCCGATTCCATCGACGATTTCACGCAAGAATTGTGGGACGCTCTGGACGAGGAGAACAAGATCTCTCTCTACGTTCGCTACGTCGACCTTGCGAGCGGCGAGGTGGAAAAGCGCTTGATCAACAAGAACGAGTGAGGGCAAAATGAAAGAGTTTGAACTGAAATACGGCTGTAATCCCAATCAAAAACCCGCCAGGATCTTTATGCGAAACGGGAGCGACCTGCCCGTCGAGATCCTAAACGGCAGACCCGGCTATATCAATTTTTTGGACGCGTTCAACAGTTGGCAGCTCGTAAAGGAGCTCAAAGAGGCGACGGGGCTCCCCTCGGCGACCTCGTTCAAGCACGTCAGTCCGACCTCGGCGGCAATCGGCAAGAAACTGTCCGATCCGCTGAAACGCGCCTGTTTCGTAGAGGACGTCGAGGGGCTTGACGATTCACCGATCGCCTGCGCTTACGCGAGGGCGAGGGGTACGGATCGGATGAGTTCTTTCGGCGATTTCATCGCGATCTCGGACGAATGCGACGAGACCCTCGCAAAGATCATCGCGCGCGAGGTATCGGACGGCATCATCGCGCCGTCCTATTCCCCGAGAGCCCTCGAGATCCTGAAAGCCAAGCGCAAGGGCGCGTATAATATCATCAAGATCGATCCGACCTATCAGCCGGAAGAGATGGAGACCAAAGAGGTCTTCGGCGTGACCTTCGAGCAGGGCAGGAACAACTATAAGATCTCGAAAGAACTCTTGACCGATCTCGTCACGAAGAATAAGAGCCTGCCCGACGAGGCGGCGACGGATATGATCATCGCCCTGATCACCTTGAAGTACACGCAGTCCAATTCAGTCTGTTTCGCCTATGACGGACAAGCGATCGGGGTCGGCGCGGGACAGCAGAGCCGCATCCATTGCACCCGCCTCGCGGCGCAAAAAGCCGATCTTTTCCTGCTCCGCCAATCGGACAAGGTGTTGGGACTTCGGTTTGCCGAGGGGCTCGGTAGACCCGATCGGAACAACGTCATCGACGTCTATCTGTCGGACGAGGCGGAAGACGTGATCGGAGAGGAGCAATGGCGCAAGTATTTCGCCGTGAGACCCGAGCCTTTCACGCAGGCGGAGAAGAGAGAATACCTATCCAAGGTCAGCGGTATCACCCTCGCAAGCGACGCCTTTTTCCCGTTCAGCGACAATATCGAGCGGGCGCGCAAGAGCGGCGTTCGCTACGTCGTACAGCCGGGCGGATCGGTTCGTGACGATCTCGTGATCGCGGCGGCGGATCGATACGATATGGTCATGGCGTTCACGGGGATGCGGTTGTTCCACCATTGACCTTCTCGCCCTTTGTCGGCGTTGACTTTTACTGCCCGATAAAGCCCCCGCCGTTGATCGGCGGGGGCTTTATTGGGCGAACGGTCGGGCGTTGCTCTCTTGCTGTTCGGTCGGGCTTTTTAGCTACGTTGCGTAGGGTCTTTCGTCTCGATCGGATCTTGCGCTTTGCGTTTTGTGAAAAACTCTTTTATGCGGGCGAATCCGCATTTATCCGTGACTTTTTCGGTGACCAAGAGCAGGGAAGGTAGGATGAAAAGGACGATCAAGACGGCGAACATCGCTCCGAATCCGAGCAGCGACCCCATTGCGGCGACTACGCCCGCCGAGGCGATCGCCAGAATAAAACCGGTCAAGGTCAGGATCACGCCCGACGTCACGATGGTGGGGAAGACGGCGTTCATCGCGTCCCCCATCGCCTCGTATCGGTCGAGATAGCGATCGCGGATCGAGTAATAGCGGTTGGATAGGACGATCGCGTAGTCGATCGTGGCACCCATTTGGATGGCGCAGATGATCAAGTATCCGATAAAGGAAACGGGAGTTCCCGCGAGGAAAGGGATCGCGCAATTGATCCAGATGCCGCCTTGTATGGTCAAGGTCAGTAGGATCGGCAACAGCACGTTGCGGAATGTCACGAACAAGATGATCAGGATAAAGGCGAGGGTGAAGAGATTGACGCGGAGATTATCCGTCGGGAAATAGCCCGCCATGTCGTGGCAGACCACGCTTTCTCCCGTCATATAGTATTCGTCGTAATAGGCTTTCAGTCCCGTTTCCAGTTCTTCGATCAAGGCAAAAGCCTTTTCGTCTTCGACGTCGACGTTCAGGTTGAAGATTATACGTACGTAGTTCTCTCTGACGAAATTGCTCTTCGCATAACTGAGTTGCGACAGCATCTCCACGTATTCGTCCGGCAGGATCAGCGCATATTCGTCCGCGTGATCGTATAGGTAGACGAGTAGGTCTACGATCCGCACGCTGTCTTTATCGGGGTCGCACCCGTATTCGGCGCAATATCTGTCGAAGATCGTCTTGAGGAATCCCGTCATCACGTTCGATAGGGCGGCGGGCAGGTCGCCGGATAGGGTCTGCATTTTTTCCGCAAAGGCGTCCTTGGTCAGCGCGTCGGTCAGATAGAGGTCCTCTGCGATGGCGATCGTGGCGATCCCGTTTGCGGAATCCACCGCCTCGTGTCCGCTCACGTAGGCGGAGACCTCGCGTTGTTTCGCGTCGTCCCCGTCGTTCGGCACGACGAGCACGAGGGTATTCATTTTTCCGAAGCCGGCGTCTTCCACCGCTTGCCGTCCCGCGACGAGCATCTGGGTCTTGTTCATATCGAACGAATAGGCGTTAAAGGACTGCCCCACGGCCGCCAAAACGAGTACGACGAGGAAGATCGGGACGATGATCTTCCGCGCTCGCACGATGCCTTTCGTCGGTTTTGCGACCGAGGGGAGAAATGTCTTGTGCCGCGACTTTTCGATCGGCTTTGCGAAGATCACGAGCAGGGCGGGCATCAAGAAGAGAACGGTAAGCAGCGTGAAAAGGATGCCCTTTGACAGAGATATGCCGATCTCTACGCCGATGTCCAGTTTCATCAAGATCAGCGCGCACATACCCGCAAAGGTGGTCAGCGAGCTGGATAGGATCTCGGGGATCCCCTTGCGTTGCGCTTCCACCGCCGCCTCTTCGGGAGAGAGCCCGTTTTGCCTCTCTTCGGTGTAGCGATGCATCAAGATGACCGAATAGTCGATCGAGAGGGCGAGTTGGAGAATGATGGAGACGAGGTTCGAGATATACGAGATCCCGTGGAAGAGATAGTTCGTGCCCATGTTCAGGAGCACGGCGACCCCGAGGGTGATCAACATCGGGATCAGCTCGAAATAGGTCTTGGATGAGATCAAAAGCATGATCAAGATCACGGCGACGATGACGATGCCGACCGTCAGGATGCTCCGCTCGGTCTCGAGTTTTGTGTAGTAGGAAGAGGCGGATTGTCCGACGAAGGCGACGTCGTATGCTTTTGTGGCGTCGATCAGGCGCGCCATGGTGGCGAAGCCTTCTTTCGTGGAATCGTAATCGGTAAAGGTGATCGCGATGAGGGCGGCAGAGCTCTCCTCACGGTAGGACGTGGTCGCGTCGAAGATCGCCTTATCCACCCCCTTGACGGATCCCAGCTCTTCGGCAATGCTCTTCGCTTGCTCTTCCGTGACGCCCTTTATTACGGCGTAGGCGTTGCCTTTGTCGTCGAATTCTTCTTTCAGTACCGCGAGCCCGACCGCCGCCGTGCTGTCGTCGGGTAGATAGTCGGATACGTCGTAGATCACCTCTGTGAAGGGGATCGCGATCGCGGCTACGATGGACAGCGCGATGAAGATCGCGATCAACAGCCAACGAAAACGGACGTTGAACCGTCCCGTTTTGCGCGTGATTTCATCAAACGTGATCTTGCGTCCGCTCATTTTCCGCTCCTCTGTCGAATAAACCGAATATGAACATTATAATACGCGCGTTGCTCTTTGGCAACCACCGCCTCGGAATCTTTTTTTGCAAAAGCAGTTCGTATGGAAACCGTGCATTATGGCGTGTGGCAATGTGGGCTATCCGATCCTTGATCTATAATTATCGTGTCTTTCCCGAAAAGTAAAGATTTGTTGCAACTTTGTTGCTCAAAATGTGTTATCATTGTCGTAGAAACACGTATCCGTGGATCAATAATATTATCATCAATTCGATAGAATTGTATATCATCAAACCGAAGTGGATATAACAATACACGGCATAGCCGTGATGATATACAAAGGCGATGCCGCCTTTGGTGATATACAAGCGCTCGGCGCTTGATGATATACCAAACCTCGCTCCGCTTCGGTTTGGATAAAAAAGAACCTAAATCGAAACGAGTTCAATTTAGGTTCTTTTTGGCGGCGCAACTGAATGTCTGTTTGAACTATTTGTTAAAACGGTTCCGCCGATGTTTATTGTTTTCAGGTTATTATAGTATTTTATCCCTCTGCGATTGCCTTAGGCATTGATGCTTTTGAGCCATTCTGATCGAGTATTATTTGATCTGAAGTGTATGTACTTTTATCATACAGTTTTGTATAATCTAGTTTTAGTTTATCTTCCAAGTATTGCATATTCATTCTTAATTCAGTTATTATATCACTCCAAGTTTTTACAACTATAGTGCATTTATCGACCTTATAGACGCAATTGTATATGCCATGTTGACGGCAATTCTCTATTTCCCCTTGTATTTCATCATTATATTTATTACCGACTAGAATGAAATCCCATGCAATTTTATCACTTTGAAATCTTGGTTCATTTTTAATTACGCTGTAATACTTCTTGATTTGTTGCAATTCTTTACTTGATAAGGTTACGATAGGTCGTTTAAGCTCGACAACAATGCATTTCTTTATTTCGCCAGTTTTTACTGATTGTATAGCGAAAATATCCATCTGCTTGTATTTGTTAGGATCATCAATTTTCACTTCGCCTTTTTTATAATAATTGTCTGAAGCATAATTGAGATAGGTTCGTAAAGCTTCTTCAAAGTTAGGTTCTTCCGCCGTAGCTAAATGATATTGTTCGCCAAAAAACCAGTAATGATGCTCTATGAATTTTTGGATATGAGCAACTTCTTTTGCATCTCGTTCTTTATCAAACACTAACGCTTCAAAATCGTTGATTGCCTGCAATCTTGACACAACTAAGTTTAGCATTTCTAGAATATTAGAAAGCTCTGCTTTTTCAAGCATATCTGCCATTTCGGCGCGTTCTTCTTTTGATAAATCAACTATACCATCTAGTATTTTAAATAGATTGTTCGTTTCCCCAGCAGATTGAATAAGATCAAACATCCGAATCAAAGTTTTTTGTTGCAAAAGTGTTAATGATGTAAATACTTTGGGAACAAAATAATAAACATTTGCTATCAAATTATCTAATTGTTCCTCCTTGAAAACGTCGATAGCGTTTGACTTATCAAACGCGGGGTATAGGTCTTTGCTTTTCAGTTTTTCAATATAACCTTGGGAATAGGTTTTAATAAACGGTTTTCTAGTTTCATACAAAAAAGAATCGCAGAATCCTTTTAATTCTTTAAAATCCTTGGATTTTTTAGTTTTGCATCCAATTAGATTGTCGTCATCCATGTCTGTTTCAAAACAAAAATTGCTATCAAATAAGTCTGAAACAATATAAATACTATGATAAAAATTGTCTCCCTTATTATTTAAGGTAGTGTTTTCTTTACACAATACATTTTGCTTTGAGTTGATATAATAGTATTTTGAATACTCATCATGCAATTTTCTTTTCCAAACATATATGGTTGCTTTAACTTTAAAATTTGGGAATGCTTTCTCTCGTGTTTCTGAAGAATAGATTAGATCACTACAGTCTAAAACTTTATCATTAACGTAAATGGTTCTTTTATCTTCGTATAATTTGATTAGCCACGCACAAGAAAGTTTAAGACTCTCGCTTAAATCCTCAACAACTAAACCTTGATTGAGAATGAGCTTCACCGTTGTTCCGGTTAGCTCATCAGTAATGGTTTCATCAGAAACCTCAAATTTAATAAGGTTTGATGCATTTATTGTTATTGTATATTTCTTTCGCGTATCATTATCTTGGTAAACAGTTTCCCATTGCGCCATAGTGCAACTGTTATAAAAGCTATATCTACCTACGCCCTTTTTCCCTTTTATTAAAGTGTTGCCCTGTCTTACGCGAGTTGTTTTTTCGGATTCGTATGCTTTTTCGAATTTTTCATCAAGCTGATTTCTATTTATTCCAATTCCGTCATCTTTAATAGTAATACAACAAGTTGCACCTAAATCATTTTTCTCTTCTTTTATTTCAACTTTAGTGGCTTGGGCATCGAAACCATTCCATACATATTCAAAAACGGAGTCAGAAATAGAATAATTCTTCAAAGAATTCTTTAATCCATTTGATGTTAGCTTTGTTTCCCTCATATAAACTCTCCTTTAATACTCAATACTTTCTTCATTAAGTAAGAAGTCGTAAATACTCATCGTGACGATACCGTTTTCGTCGCGTTTGCGTTTGATGTCGTCTTTAACTATGATAATCTTTTTGAAGAAGTCTTTAATGTTCATAAGAGACTTCTTTTCTTGTTCTTGTTTTTCTTCGGTATCCATTGCGAACGCCGATTGAATATAGAATTTATTGTTGCCGCGATTGGCGATAAAATCTACTTCATAATAGTTACGCACGACCTTTCCTTCTTCATTTCTTTTGGCGACTTCGACGATCCCGACGTCAACGGAAAAGCCACGTTTGATGAGTTCAAGATAAATGATGTTTTCCATGATGTGGTTCTCTTCTTGTTGGCGGAATCCGAGCGCGGCATTGCGCAAACCGAGATCGGTAAAATAATATTTCGACGGCGTAGAAAGATATTTCTTACCTTTTACGTCGTATCGCTTTGCTTTGTCAACGAGAAAAGCGTCCTCTAAGTATGAAAGGAAGTTGGAAACTGTTTTATCCGCAATAGGCAAATTGGCTACGCTCTTGAAAGTGTTGGACAATTTCAAAGGATTGGTAAGAGAACCGATACTTGAAGCCAAGATTTCGACGACGGCATTAATCTGTTCTTCGTTTTGAACGTGGTTCCGATCAATAATATCGTTGAGATAAACGTTTTTCAGCTGCCCCTTGAGATAATTCATCTTTGCCTCTTCGCTTTTTTGCGAAAGGACAAGGGGAAGACCGCCATAGGTGTAGTAATCTTTCCAGCCGTTGGATACACTTCCATCATAAACGGACATAAATTCCGAAAATGAGAGCGGTAGGATTCTAACTTCATCACCGCGCCCACGGAACTCGGTTACGATATCCGTAGATAAAAATTTTGAATTGCTACCGGTAACATAGATATCCACGTTGGGCAGTTTCAACAATCCGTTCAGAACGCCAACGAAATTGTCCGCGAGTTGGACCTCATCAAGTAAAATGTAGTAAAGGTCATTGTCAACGATTAAGTTTTTGATGTGACGGCTTAATGCTTTGGGTAGTAGCAAATCTTCATTCTCGTCGTCATCAAGCGAGATTTTAATGATGTGACTGTCTGTAATACCTTTCCCTTTCAAATAATCATAAAAGAGATAGTTAAGAAGATACGATTTACCGCAACGTCGAATGCCGGTAATGATTTTGACTAATCCGTTCTGCTCTCTGTCAATCAACCTTTTAAGAAATACATCACGTTTTATACTTTCCATTATATCCTCCATTACGGACAACTGCAACATTTTGCAATTTATTTATATTGTATCCCTCTTTTTGTGCTATGTCAATAGGTGATTCCGAAAAAGTGCAACTTCTTACAAATATTTTTAAAATATGATATTTCAAATGATGGATATATTGATTTTTTCACTGTTTTATACTATCAGGAACGGTGGAAACGTAAAGGACGTCACGCCACAAAACGTATTCAGGAGGAAGCAGGATGAATAAGCGAGCGGTTATCTATGCAATATTCAGTTCACACAGTCAAACGGAACAGTCTATCGAAGGACAACTCCGTGAGTGCTATGATTATGCCAAACGCCATGACCTTATCATCGTGGACGAGTACATTGACAGGGCATTGACTGGAACGACGGATAAAAGACCGAGCCTCTTGAAAATGATAGAAGACAGCAGACGAAAGACATTTGACTTCGTTCTCATCTATCAGTTAGACCGTTTCGCCCGTAACCGATATGATAGCGCAAATTACAAGGCAAAACTCAAAAAGAATGGCGTGCGCGTTCTCTCCGCGAAGGAGAATATCAGCAACGACGCAAGCGGTATCTTGATCGAAGGCGTACTGGAAAGTATGGCGGAGTATTACTCCGCCGAGCTTTCCCAAAAGGTTAAACGTGGCATACGGGAGAGTCTGTCCAAAGGTTATTTCATCGGCGGCTACGGACTGTTCGGCTATGACGTCGTGGATAAAAGATAGGTGATCAACTCGTTTGAAGCGGACGTTGTTCGTGACGTGTTTACTCGTTATCACAACGGTGAAAAATTGAGCGAGATTATCAATAGACTCAACCGTGACGGTGTCAAAACGAAAGCGGGTTCGACGTTCAATATGAACAGCGTCGCTCGCATTATTCGAAACGAGAAGTACATTGGGAAAGTCACCGTCAACGACGTTGTTTATACCAACGTTGTCCCCGCAATTGTGGACGAAAGATTATTCCGTGAGTGCAACGAGATGATGGACGAACACAAGCACAAACAACGAGAATGCACCGCCGAAAAGCCGTACAATTTGAGTGACAAATGGTTCTGCGGCTATTGTGGTAGTATGATGACCGCCGAGACGGCACAAGCAAGACGGGCAAAGTCCATCACTACTACAAGTGTTTTAATCGTAAGCGCAATCCGTCTGCCTGCGGCAAGAAGAGTTACAAACAAAAGGATTTGGAAAACCTTGTGTTCGACACTACGGTGGACTACGTATTGAAGCCCGAAGTCATCAATCAAATAGCAGAGATCATCGTGGAACAAGTCAATGCCGAGATCACGAAACCTGCAAATCTTGTCAATCTCGAAAACGAGCTGAAGACAAAGGAGAAAGCGCTGAATGCGTTAGTATCCGCTTTGGAACAGGGGATCGTGACCAAGACGACAAAAGAGAGAATGCTCGCGCTTGAAGCACAAAAGGAGGAGTTGGAAACCAAGATCGCATTAGAGAAGGCAAGACAGGTAGAACCGTTATCTGTTGAAATGGTGAAGTCCTTTTTGTACTATTTCGCCCATAAAAAGTATGAGACGGAAGAGGCTCGAAACGAGTTCTTTAATTCGTTTATCAATCGGGCGATCCTGTACGACGACAGAGTGCTTATCTTTTACAATACCGATCCGAATGATCCGACGAAAATCTCAATCAAAGACAATGCCGATATTATCGAACAATTCAGCCAAATCGGAGCAAAAGAAAACTCGCTTGACCCTTCGGGGTTCAAACGAGTTTCACTTGGCGGAAAGTTGGGGAGTTTGTACGAACTTTCTTTATAATATAAAGAAGCAGTCCTATCTTTGGACTGCCTCTGTACGTGCTCCACGCTTTCGGGGCTGATCTCGTATTTGATATGATCGTCAATGAAGTGATAGGTGATCGTTATGCTGTCGTTCTCCAGTATCACCTCGCGGATCAGGCACTTCACGAGCGCCTTTCGGAAGGCTATATTTTCTATGTCGCCGTTCATCACGCTTTGCAGGTAGTTCTCTATCTTCTCGGGTGTTAGGAAAGTAATTGCGTTGCTTTTCACGTTCGATATCAAACTTCAGTCCCGCAATCTGCGTTTCAAGCTCTTTCAGCCTCGTTTTGGTCTGCTCGGTGATGATCCCTTGCTCAATGGCGGCGATCAGATTTTGCGATGCTTTCAAGGCGGCGTTTCGTTGCGCTTCAATGCTCTTTAGATTTGTGTTTCGCTTGCTCTCGCGTTCGTGCATCTTGCAAAGGCTCTCCGCGATCCATTTTACCGCGCCGCTATCGCTTAAAATCGCCCACGTTGCGTTTAATACGCTGTCCTCGAGTGTTTGCTTGTCGATACGTTTTAATCCGCAAGGTTGGCGTCTTCTGCGCTTGGAAAGGCATACGTAATAGTAATACTTCGTTCCGAGTTTGCTTGTTCCGCTTTCGCCGACCATCAAGGACTTGCAATCGCCGCAAACGAGTTTGCCCGAAAGTATAAAGTCGAAGATGTCTTTCTTCCTGCCCGGGGCGTGTTGGTTGTCTTCGTGAAGCCCCGAAACCGTCTTCCAAGTCGCGTCGTCGATAATGGCGGGATGGATGGTATCGTAAACAACGCCGCCGTGCGCGGTCTTGCCGTTATAACTGCTATTCATCAGCATTTTATAGAGAGCCTTATCGGTGAAATACCTGCCTTTCTTGGTGCGAACGCCGCGCGCCTTTAAGTCCTTGATGATCGCTGCGACGGTGAACCCTTGCGCATACTTGCCGAATACTTCTCGGACAACCTCCGCTTCCGCTTCGTTGATCACGTTCTTTTTGTCTATGACGTCATATCCGTAAAGAACGGGACCGCCCGTGTATTGCCCCTTGCGGTAGCTCTCCCTGAGACCGCGCAACACTTTTTAAGAAAGTTCCGCCGAATAGTATTGGTTCATCCCTTCGAGCAGGCTTTCGAGGATGATCCCCTCTTTGTTTTATCGTATCTTCCAAACTATGCAGGATTTGCAAGGTTTGAAATGCTTTTTAGCGCTTCTGCATTTTTATTGTTTTTTTTAAAGGACCAGGTTTTTTGTACTTTTAAAATTATTTTCAATTTCGATTTTATGTATTAATCCGGAAAGATTTCTTCCGCATTAAAAACATTTTCATTCTAAAGTCTATGATAATTAAATTCGCTGAACGTATTTGTATAAAGAGACCCTAAGCAGAAAGGCGTTCAAATGATATCTTTTGAGCGGGACCGAGCGCGGGTGAGTACATGGTCTTCGTGGACAGGTTATATGGGCGAATTTTCTATTTGATTCAATTAAAACGTAAATAATATATAAAACATTGAAAGGCGTAAACTTTTGTGATATGATTGATACGGTTGGGAATCAACTTTGCCTATTACGGAAGAGGATTTGTAAAAAGAGGTACGCTATGGGAACGTTTATCGGAATACTGGTTTTAATTATAGAAACGCCAATATTGGTTCTATTGTTATCAAAGGTAAGAAGATATAAGAGTTTGACAATAAAGGATATGAATAATTATTTGGAGCACAAGCATTTATTGGAATCGTAATGGGACTAAACCAAAGAATAGGAAAGGTTGATATGAAAAACCAAAGTGATTTTTATGAATACGATGTATTTATCTCTTACTGCCATGCAGACGCGGCAACGGATGGACGTATCTTTGATATAAGAGATCGTTTGAGCGCTGCCAATCTCAAAGTGAAGATGGATGACAGGCTGAGTTCGACGGAGCCTTCTTTTTCGGAAGAGATTGCCGGCTATATAAAAAAGAGCGAAAGAGTTCTTCTTTTTGTGGGACAGAATACCCCTCAGAGTGCCTATGTGAATTCCGAGATCAAATATGCTCAGCTTCAGGGTCGCAAGGTCATTCCTGCTCTGTATGCGGTGCCATCCGAAGCCAAACTGAATCCTTATGATCTCGTCCCCGAACGTTATCGCAAGAAGAAGTGGGTTCACAATTTCTTGAAAGTGGGAAACTGCGGCGATGATTATGAAGCCGAGGTGCAGAAGCTCATAGATGACCTGAAAAAGCCGATCGTAAAAGGCGAACTCTCTTTGAATTTCAGAGGGATCCCCGTCGGATATGAACCGAGAAATCACTATATCTTGGAAATGGAAGATAAACTGTTCTCCGGCGAAAACGAAAACACAGGCGTGACTACTGGTTGTATCGGTGCTTTTCATGGAGGTCCCGGTATGGGCAAATCCATCCTGGCAAATCTCTTTTGCCGAGACGCCGAAACCCGTAGCCACTTTCCGGATGGCATAATGTGGCTCGATGTCAAAGAAACTTGCGGATGGGCAAACGTACTACAACAACTTCGGACGGAATATCCTCAAATAAAAAACTGCTATGAAGAATCGGATATAACGCACGAAATCAGAGATTTTTTTGCCAATAGAAGAATGCTGCTCGTGTTGGACGACGTATGGAGTAGTACGATCAATATTTTAGACTTTTTCTCGCGCATTTTTGCAAGCAGTGGATGTAAGCTATTGGTTACTTCGCGCGATAACGAACTTATTAAGACTTATACTGACTCGGTAGTTGAGATAAAAGAACTTCTTCCCGAAGAAGCGGAACGTATGATGCTGAAGGCAGAACCGAAAGAATACGCTGACGGGTCGCTGAATCCGTATGCTGCCCTAATCTTGAAAAAATGCCACTGCCACACACTTTCGGTGGCTATCGTGTGTGCGATGCGCCGTGATGGCAGATCATGGGAGCATATCCTGAAAGACATAGAACGTCATTATACTCAAATCTCGAGGAAGATCCAAGATTATAGACATCCTTCTGCATACGCCGCTATTGCGGCAAGCGTGGAGGCTTTGGGGACGAAAAAGAATGATTATCTCAAATTGGCAGTGGTGCCAAAGGGAGTCAGCATTCCACTGCGTGCCGTTGCCGTTCTGTGGAGAATGGAAGATCGCGATGCCGAAGAGCTGGCAGTCAAGTTGAATAGTAAAAGCTTAATTAACTATGATGATGATTCCGATACCTTGCAACTGCATGACTTGGAGCATGATTACTTGTCGATTGAGGTGAAAAACAACGCGGGATTACACAAAGAATTTGTGGCGGCATATCGAGAAAAAACGGGTGGAGATTGGGTGAGCGGCCCCGATGACGGATATTTCTATCAACGCATCGTCTATCATATGCTGAATAGTCGTGAAGACAAAGATTTGGCGGGGAAACTGCTGGGAAACTACGCGTGGATAAAGCTAGTGATTAAGAATTGCGGATGCGCGCCAATTCTGAGAGATTACCATGATGCCGAAACAACACGTCCCAAGAATTATGTGCAAGTGCACGACATAGGGCGCTGTATATTCTTATCCGCTCAAGCAATCACTGCGGATTATCGACAATTGCCGATGCATCTTGTGGGGCGGTTGATGGATTTGCCGAAGCATAAGGCGTTTTTAAGCAGCATTTATCAACAGGAAAACAGCTTTTGGCTACGCCCGACTGCGCGCTGTATGTTGCCGCCCCAATCGAATTTGGAAAACCAGTGGAATATCGGCGCGGGGGCGAGCTGCATAGCTAATCGCGATGATCGTTTTGTCGTGACAAGCCGTGGCGATAATGGCAGAATATATCTTTTTAATCTCGAAAACAACGAATCTCTCTTTACGTGGGAGAGCAATGCCCTTATTCGCGCAGTATATTTGTATGACATTATGCCGGGCGAATCATGGCATTCGTGGGAAAGTGATATCGTCATTCAGGGAGCGAGTCATAAACAAGCGGTTGTGTTGACTGCGGACGACAAAGGGCATGTCGATTGCTGGATTGAGGGCAATCCGAATCCTCGTCGGATTCTTACGTGTAATGAAGAAATTGCCTTTATTGGTCAGTTGAGCAACGGCGAGCACTTCTATGTAAGCGCTAAAGGAACCATCTTTCAAAAAGGAGGAAATATCACTCTGACGCATCGAGCAACGGTGACGGCGTGTTCCTCGTGCGGTGACGTATTGAACGTGGGCTATGAGGATGGCTATTTTGTTCGATTCAATTTGTCGAGCCGACAAGAAACGGTTTCTTTGCACGCATATCCCGACATGCGCATTACCGGCATCGCTGCTTGTGATGCATATGTGGCAATCAAGGTCCTATTGCCCTCCGCGGTAGAAAAGGCGTTGGGTGAGGTGGCGATAAAGGAAGACGATGATGACGAGGTGCCTAATAGGATTGAAAAAGAGCGCGCAATCATCGCCGTGCTGGATGATTTCCATTTCGGCTCGTTTCGTGAGGTTTTCCGTTTGTCCACTCCCGAGGGAGGCTTGCACGTTGTGCAACACGGGTCGAGAAGGAATGATCTGCTCTTGTATACGGACGGTATATTCGTCAAGGCATACAACTTGAAGACTGCGTCTACCGAGGCCACCGTTGCCATCAATGAGCATTGGGTTATAAAATCCATCTGTATTGATAAAAGAATATTATGTGTGGATAATTACGGGCATATTTGCTGTTTCGATACGGCAGATAGCTTTGTCAGCTCCTTCAATGCATATGACAGCTTTGCTATGCGAACGATGGTTAACAAAGAGAGTTTCGGTTCGCTTGAAATCGGTATTCGCGGCGTCTCTGTTGACAATACAGACAAGATTACCGAACGAACGTATCGAGAAAAGAAAGGCATCGGTCCCGTGAGTTTTTGTATGGCAAAAACGCCGGATGGGATCGTATATGCGGACAATGAGTACGGTGTCTGTTTCTTCTTTCCGGGTGAAAAAAAACCTATTTTCGCTCAGCCGAAACAGCATGCCCGCGCACGCTATGCCTTGGCTTATCAAGGAAAATCGGCAGTGGGATTTAAGGATGGAACCGTGATGGTGTATGGTAAGAGCAGACGGAAATTGATAGGGAAGCGCTATTGTCGTATACCGTCGGCAGTCGATGTTATGAGTACCGATGATATATACTTGTATATCGCATCGCGCAATACCGTGTACAAGATGAACGGGAGTGAATGTTTGGCACAAAAAGTCTTTCCCACACGCGTCTCACACATGCGCGTAAATGACGGTATCCTCGCTGTAATATACGGCGATAATAACTTAGTCTGCCTTTCTACCGAGAGTTTTGAGCCGATACAGACGTGCGAGTCCCAATCTGATGTTCCTGTGCAAGGAGCCTTTGTCGTTGGCAGTGATGTGGTGTACAAAGATGACAGCGGAAACGTTTATAGCGAGAGAATAGGGGACTACCAGTTGGTATATGATAAAAGTGTGCGTCACAACGCGAAAGATCGCAAAGTTTTATGCACAGGAGACAAGGTGGTATATTGCGATAAGCTGCCGGGGGATGAGTTTTGTTTATTCGTCAAACAAATCGGGAAAAAAAAGCGCCTTGAGCTGAAGCGAATCAAATCCTCATCAATATTATCCATAGTGTCGTACGGTGATTGTATTTTAAGCACGTCGCAAAATGATCAAATAGATATTTGGCAAAATATAAAATGCGAGAAACCGAAACCTTTGTATACCATCGACACGGACAGCATCTTACGCACCATCGACGTCATACAAGGGCACATTGCCTTTGTGTCAGGCAGTCACATTTTTTGGCTCAAAATTGAGAATTGGGATAAGATGTAGCGTTCGGCAGAGTTGCATGGCAAACTCTCGCTCTTGCTATCTATAAGTGTTGTGTATGTCGGGTTTTAATTCTATCAGTTCCATTTTGTTGTTAGATTGAGGATCGCGATAATACTTTTAAGATTAGATTATTCGTCAGAATTGCATATCATCAAATCGAAGCGGATTGTTTTATACACGGCAGAGCCGTGATGATATGCAAGGGCAGTTGCCCTTGATGATATGCACACCTAAAGGTGTGATGATATACCAAACATTGCTCCGCTTCGGTTTGGATAAAAAAGAACCTAAATCGAAACGTGTTCAATTTAGGTTCTTTTTGGCGGAGCGGTGGTAACCAAATATGATTATCTCTTTTTATAAATCACGAGTTCGGGATCCTCGCCGTTTTCCGCATACGAGCATATAAGAATAAAATCCATATTCGTGACTATTCCAAAACATCTGTCACCCGATTGACTTTCAAGTTGGCTACCAAGATAGGTTTGCTTATCGTCAAGAAATCTTGCCTTTTCTCCATTTGGCAGAGTGTATTCTAAATTGACAAATTCGCCCGCCAGAACATTCAGATTATCAATCTTAGATAGTCCTTCGATAGTTAAAAGATCATTGATCTCGCGAAGAAAAAGCTCTTTATATTCTTTGAGCTTTTCTTTTCCTCCCATCGAAGCGTATCTTTTCCAGATGTCGAGCGTGTAATCCCCGTCGGCATAACACCATTTGCAATATTCTTCATTGAAGTTGCCATCGGGTTCATGACTCATAGTAGAGTCGTCAATAGGCATGCCGCAACATTCGCAAACCAGCTTTCTTGGGGAGCCAAGGAGAGTATTGATTGACACATTAAACAATTTTGAAAGAAGTTTAAGAGTATCTATACCGGGGATCGTTTCGCCGGTTTCCCAGCGAGAAACAGCTTGTCTTGTCACGTATACCTTCGCAGCCAGTTCTTCCTGCGAAAGGCCTTTTTTCGTTCTGAGTTTCAGTAAAATATCTTTTGTTTTCATTTGATGACCTCCTTATCAAGGTTAATTATATTTCATATTGGCGACTATTACAAGAAACCGACTGTTGCTATCCGCGCAAATCTCACCTCCGCGAAAAATGGGGAACCCAAATATGTGGGTGGGATTTGTAGGCGCGGAGCGCCGTAGTAGCGAGCAAAGAGGTGAGAGGGAGCAGGGCGTAACTACCGGACGGAAAAGGGAAGGGAGCAGGTGCGAGCGTCAGCCTAGTGGAACTAGGGTTCTGCAGCGAACGCTGCCGCGCGGGACACGCGCGAAATCCCTGGCTCTCCCAGGCAATAAAAAAGTCCGATAAATCGGACATTTTTATTTGTATAAGAGCGTACAAACGTACCGAAATCAAGGTAAGAAGGTACAAACGTAACGTCTTATCATCCGGACAAACCGGTATTTATGAATCCTTTTCTTCGTAGGGCTTATCCCACGAACCTATCTCAATCAGATTGCCTTCAGGGTCAGCAATATAACAAGTTTTTTGTCCCCAAGGTTCAAGCTCCGGCTCAAGTACAGGCGTGGCTCCGTTTTCAACAGCATTTTTAAACGCAGTATCAACCTCATTAAACGAATCAACATAAAGAGCCAACTCAAAATGTCCGTTCAAACCTTTAATATAGTCATATCTGCGGTTTGTCATCTTTTCAAAATCGTTTCTTCCATATAACAGAAACAAAGTGCCGTCTTTCACAAGATAAACGTTTGATGTATCCTCTGATTCTTTAATCTCAAATCCGAGTACATCTCTGTAAAA